>Ga0265295_1003410_pt1 | contig 23204 bp, 20 predicted proteins | sample Munlansysbiofilm_FD_192503 | JGI IMG/M metagenome (GOLD analysis project Ga0265295, IMG submission 192503) | Leachate microbial communities from a municipal landfill in Southern Ontario, Canada - Methane capture system biofilm | ecosystem: Engineered > Solid waste > Landfill > Unclassified ...
GTGCCCATCGATAATAATTGGGTGGAAAACCAGATCCGTCCATGGGCGCTAGGCCGCTCCAATTGGTTGTTTGCCGGTTCACTGAGAAGTGGGCAGCGCGCTGCAGCAGTTATGACGCTGATCCAATCCGCCAAACTCAACGGGAACGATCCGTATGCCTATTTAAAAGATGCTCTGACGAGACTGCCGACGCAGAAGAACAACGCTATTGATGCGTTGCTGCCGCACAATTGGGCACCCACCTGCGATCGTTAGCAATGTATGATTATCCAGCAACACAAAGACACTTGAGTCTGGGCAGCTAGCTGAATCTTCAGGACTGCAATGTCAAAAGGCTACATGCGGCGGCTTTCTACTTTCACAAGAGTGCCATCAATAAACTTAAGGAATCTATACATTCCATTGCTAGGTCCATACACCCAATTTTCAACTGTTACTGACTTGTAAATTTCTTCACCATTACTTCCTAGTGCCGGACTTATTTTTTCTTTTGAATCAGGTTCGCCACATTTATGCAGCACCTCAAAAGTTGTTGCTCCTCCGCTGATAATTCCGTTCGGGCATCGCATCGACGCCTGTGCTGCTATGGGGTAAGTTACTAGCGCTAGCATGGTTAATATTGTCGTGTAGATGATTCTTTTCATACTTTCCTCTCAATACTAAAAATCAGTCAACATGCTTGTTTAGCTAGCCAAACAATACATCAATAGGGATACCAAAGTAAGTTGGCATTAAGATCGGTATGCAAAGCAATGTATGAAAAAAACCTCTAGGACTGTGGCTTTTAACAGTCAGTGGGCTGTGAATTTAGGAGCGTAGTGACAGTGCTTTCTATACGATGAGCTACGCTTAACTTAATGGCTACTCCATCAGATTTAAGATGGGTTTACCGGACGCTTACTGTACATGAACGCCCAGCCGCATTAAGCTTCTTACTACTGTCATTGCACTGCTGCATCATTTACGGTGGCCGTTAGATCACTTGGCTTCGTTGTCCTGTGCCAACTCGTCTTTAGCCTACGCCTCATATGATGTTTTTGTTCATCAGCTCGCAGCTTTGCGTCCGGCTTCCTCCAGACAGTTCCTCGCGGAGCTGCCCTTGCCATTCGCTAGTAGTTAACATCTAATAACGATCATAAATCGCTAAGGATGGTGACCTTCCTACAAAGGACTTTCACCTCATTAGTTCATGCCCATTCTGGGCGTATACAAGGCCAATCACAAACGCCAGCAAGCTGGCTGGACTCGCACGCTCGCCTGTGTTGGCGGCGTTATGCGGCATTAGCAATGTAATGAGTCATTAACCTAGGGTGTGAAGTGGGCATGAGAGAAAGCTTAAAAAGAAAAATTATAGAGGTTTGTGACAAGAAGATTGCAGCTAAGGGTACAAGTGTTGGTCTTTCATTCTATGCTTTTTTCGCAAACAAAAATGACGACCCAGCATTACTAATGGAAGCTGCTGAATGGTGGATTATTACGCATAAACTGGATCATTTTGAAAAAGCAGTAAAGATAAAAGAAATTGTGCAATCCATTTAATGGTTAGATACATAAATCAGCGCATAATCGGGTAGCCGAGGGTGTCTAGCCCTCAGCCCCCACAACACCCTGCATGCGGCTCCGTACAGGGCCTTTCAGTACTTGAGTCAGTTGCGCAGAAAGAAAGCACAGGCTTAGGGTTACCTTTGCTGCCAATATACTTTGCAAGACGAACTCAAAGATGAATCGTTATAATTGACATACTCAGTATGTACGGCGTATGTCAGCGCAGAGGTTGACCACAAGCATCAAACTGTAGTATGTAGACCTGCTTGAAGCTGGTGCGAAATGGAAGATCTTTTGCAATCAGCTACAAACAAGCATACTTGTTTGAGACTACAGTCTAGATTTCAAATGCGCCACCAACAGTCCAAACACCGCACCATACCCAGGCTTTTCCTTATCCATAGTAATGATCTTCAGTTTACCCATCATCGGGTATCGATGATTTTCAAGGTTTCGCTGCTGCTCTACAACAATATGATCTTTAGGTAATGTCTTATCGAGCAACTGCTCCAGCGCATTCAATTTAGGCAGGTTTTCAGAGTCATAGCGACAAACAACATATTTATCCCAGTGCCGATAATTATCATAAAAGTACTGGAGTGCTGTTTTAGCCATTTCGCTGTATACGGTCGATTGCAGTAATTTAATACTCCCGTTGTAACATTCACGAGCAATAGACTTTTCTAGGTTGTAGCGTGGTGGGCGAATAACAAAGTAATGCGCACTTAATGAAGCATCCTTTTCTTTGCTCTTGTTAAGGTTATCGAGCTTGCGAGAGGTTTTTATCTTTGAGTTACCAAAGCGTGTTCTGACTTTTAAGAGGTCAGACAGTTTTTTGATTTGCTCTCGTGTAACGGCTTCATCTAAGTAGTATGTTTCGATCAGCTCGTTACCAGTCTTGCCTTGGCTCCACCCTTCCAAGAAGCCGCACCAGTCATCGAAGCTCAAATCGCGTAGGTCTCTAGGTTTATTGCGTATTTCGTTTGAAAGCTTTGCCACATTAGTGCTGTAAGGCTGCCATTTGGCTGGATCAATTGCAGGTTGTAGTTTAAGTCGCTGCGGCAACCAGCCTAAAATATTGCCATTATTTTGTCGGTTATGCTGGCGTAAATTATCGGCGCTCATGCCAAGCAAATTCTGTACACAAAGCGCTACGTCAAGTGTGCTGGTATAGCGTTGTAGTTCACCGTATCCGGTTTTTCTGTGGGCAAAGCTATGCGGCCACAGTAAGTCACGTACAAGGCAATCAAGATTGTGAGTGTAATGATGCAATGTTACGCCCGCGTTGTTATGCCCCACGTAATCTGAAATCTGGTGCAAGTGTTTTCTGCTGATACCTTGTAGCAGCTGATCTTGCCAATGTTCTGGTAGTTGTAATGGCGCAACACTTTTCTGCACAGCTTGCAGTGCATGGCTAGCAAAAGAATGCCTCAAATGATGAAAGCGTAATTGCATATCACCTGTGAGCTGGCGCATTAAGTCATGTAAACCGCGCTGCAAATCCATAAAGTTCATAGGCTCTGCGTTGACGCTGTCTTCTGAAAATAAATACTTATTTTTAACCTTGCCATTACCTAGCTTTTTGCATTGGGCTTGATGGTAGTTCAGCAGCTCAAAACGCTCCTCATCGCTCATCAGTAGGTTCAATGGTAACTGGCGCTGACTGCTCGCACTTTTAAGCTTTTTAAAAGCATCATCACGCACTAATAAGGTTGCTGCACAGCTGCGTAACCTATCTTTTTTATCTAGAGGCAAGACTTTTTGCACCCAAGGGTACTGCAACTCTGCAAGCTGTATGTATTGCACTTCACTGATACGCAAACCACACCTGTAGCCAAGAATAAACACAATCAATTGTGCGTGGGCAACAGGACTTACAGCCTTTTTTGAGTCTAAAAATTGGTACAGTATTTGATATTCAATTTCAGTTAAAACGTTAGCATCTGGTAAGGCAAAAAAACCTTCGTCGACGTTTTGGAGTTTGACCGGCTCTACTCCCAGGACCTCTACTGCATGTGCATGAAACCGGCGTAACAAATCAGCTTTATTTTGCCGATTAATGGCTGACTGTGCACGTTCAAGTATATTTTCGTATGTGCTATGAAAATCTTCAGAGGTCAATCCGAGTAATTGCTGCTCATCAAAACTACTCAGTAAATCACGACCAATACTGGTGAGCTGCTGATAAGCAGTACTGCGCTTAATCTTCTTGTTGCTGAAACGCTGCATCACCCAGTCAATTAAACAGTACAACAATGGACTGACAGACTGAGCCTCTAATTTCAAAGTTAACAAGCGCTCCTTGATGATCTTCATGCTGGGTTCGCGCGTTGTAGAGTCTTTATGCAACGCAGTACGCACAGAACTATAAAATGCGTATTTTTTACTGTCATTAATGCTTAGTTTTGTTGGTTTAATTGGTGTGTCGGTGTGATCTTGCTCTGATGCCAGTTTGACAACAGGCTCTACAATGACAGCCTGTTGTGCTAATACGCGTAACCACACTTGCTCAGGCCAAGCGGTAGAGTCCACTTCCCCAGCACAGTAACGTGCAATGTATGGCGGCAAGATTAAATGTTGGTATGCATTAACTGCAGATCGCCAAGTATTGATGAATCCTCGAACTTGACGGTTTTCTGCTCGTCCTACGACTTCAGCTGAAAGAGAATAAATAAAACGCAGTAATGCCAGGTTGAGCCAGTGACGTAATTTGCTTTTGTCAGAATACCCATCAGGGACTTTAGGAAGACGAGTTAATAAAATTAATGAAATAGGGTCTGGAAACCAGCGACGTAAACCACGTTGGGCATGTGTATGTTTTGGGTAGTCCGGCGTAAATAAATCCACCCAAACATAATCGCCGTGGTAACGAATATTTTTGTTTGCATAAGGCAATTGAAGCATAGTTTTAGGGTCGGTCAAACCGCCGAAAACAGTGGCGCTAAAGAGCATCTGCCCATAGCGCATGCTTACACTTAGATCTTGCATAGGGCGCTGTAACTGCTCTTCAAACGCTGTAATCTGCTGGCGTAATTGAGCAAGATGGATTAAGTCATTGGGCGTAATCGGATTTTGCTCACTGATAAATGCCATTTCAGCCGGAGGCAGTTCAACCCGCCAATTCAGTTTTTGTAGTCCTTTTGCCAGCCCTGCACGCAAAAAACGTCTTAGATGGGTTGTCGCACGATTCGCACTATCCTGTAAATCAAGCCACTCATCTATTTCATCTAGAACTGTATTGGGAATGTCTAGATCTGCAGCACCAGTTTTGCAGCCGGGCACTTTAGCAGCCAGTATTTCTAGTAACTTCTTTTGCTGACTGAGTTGGTGTTCAGCAAGTCTTTTTTGCCGGCGAAAATGTCCAAAAGCTGCTTCAGTTCTGACTTTCACAAATATCCAACCAACCCATACTCGTTCTTTACACATGAGCAAGACCTCCTTGTACAGTCCAGCCAACTTGCTTTTCAAGTGTTGTCAGGTAAGGCATCAAACCCACTGCTATATCTACAGGGCTGATACTAGAAAGCTTTTGATGAGGCTCCTCACCATGTTCCCAGTGCCCCATAAAGTAAGAAATAAGTTCGCCGGGGGCACCAAGCTCGATTAGGCTACTGCGCAGGTAGTGCCGGTTAGCATTGGCTTTGAGTTCGAATGGGTAATGCGAAGCTAAATGCTTAGGTGAAACGGCTCTGGCTTGCAATGAATCGGTTAGGAAAAATAAAAAAGGTATCGATAATTCGTTTTCTGAGTTATCTAATCTGTGATAACGGTTACACAGCTGGTAAATATCTTCTTGAATACTGGGCTTGTGCGGAAGCTGGATCGCAAGTTGAGTTAAATGCTCGACATAATGATCCATTTGTTTAACAAAGCGCTCGGTTAAAGGAATAATGCGTGCATGCTGGAAAAGCGCGTTATCTTTATCACTGATAATCATCAATCCAGTCTCGCGATCTAGATGCCTTGGATCACTAATAGGGTCCAATACCGCGCGGTATCCTGAGATAAAACCCAGCCACACGGTAATGTAGGCGACGAGCGAGTTGTGTGATTGACGTAAGCGTTCTAGACCAATAAAGCCACGTCGACCCATTTTTGCATGATGTTTTAGATGTGCGCAGAGTTCAGCTACAAAATTCGTTGGCAGCGCCAGGTTACTGCCTATACTTTTGGATCCTTCCAGATTGCGTAGGCTGTCGTTGAATTGAGGTTGAGTTAAAGTGCCCGTTCTGACCCAGCTTTGAATCCATTGCTGTGCTGTGTGTACGATTTCAGCAATGTAATCAATTGAGGTACGTTGATAATAACTAGCAACGACTGAATGACCTGTTTCTTGCTCAGTTATCAATTGAATCATTGCTGGATCTTGTGTGCATTGCTCAACAGCTAAACGCATGACTAAGCCTAAGCGGTGCTCAGTCCAGCGCGTATGATAAGTTTTGTTGATGGCTTTCAGTAACTGGCGTATCCATTGTTGATGATGCTCAGCGTGCTCAAATAGCCTGATCCGTTTGGTGTTTTCTACGCTCTGTAATTTACTGACTGCTAAATCAACCACAGCATTGGTCGTACTAAGTGGCAACTTAAGAGCCAATACATTTTGTAATCTAATATCACGATGGTAAAAAGGTTCAGCATCTAGTAAAACGTTGCCAATCTTGCCTAACGATTGCGGGGTAGCTGTAGATTTTACTGGGAATGTGAGGCAACGTTGCTTGATTAAAACTGCAAAGAATAACCGTCTAGCTGCTTTGTAAGCAGCCGCATCTTCAAAAACTAAAAGTTTACGCAGCGACTCAAGCGTCCTTCCCGTGTACAAGCGAAGTAGAATAATAACCTTCAGTTCACTACGCTGTATTGCATCTAGATCAGGTAAGCACTGACTGACAAAGTCATTATCTAAACAATGCAATATCGTTTGCATATCGTAAGGTGTGGGCATGCTGTTGTCAGTGGGTAGTGACTGGGCTGACTTGACGACCGCAGCTTGTATGCGCCGACGATTACGCTGCCGCATCAGACCATTATCAATCTGCACATTGATTGGTGCTGCAGGGTCCTCAACCAATACCGCTGCCAATGTCGACATTTCGTCATGATGCAAGCCTTGCTGCTGGAGTAGTTTTGCACTGCGATCATCAGCCACCCGTAAAATGGGTTCAATGCGAGGTGTCGGCTGATTCACTCCATCTGCATCAATCGATTCTTGTAAGCGAATCTGTTGGCCGCTGCGCTTTGTGTGTGTACCAATACGTATTCGATAATGGCGTGAAGCACGACTACGTTGCTCAGCTACTGAAGTGATCAATAACAGTAGACCGCGCCCCCATTTCGTTTCGTTAGCATGTTGTTCGATCCAGTCTTCAAGTTCAGCTTGTATATCTGTCAAAGATGTTGCTGCAGACCAATCAGGCAATGGTATTGCAGGTCGTTTATCTGATCGTTCGAGCTCACGAATTTCTCGTAGACCAGATTCAAAACCAGTACTCTTTTCCTTAATCACACCCTCTTTATGCATTTTTTGATAAGCTGTTGCGCAACTCATACCAATAAGATGAATCGCTCTGCATTTTTCAAACTCTGTTACAGGGTAATCAACCTCGGCTGCAGTAAGAGTGGCATAAATGGGATAGCTACCAATTAGGCCGGCAGGTCTCACCTGTTTATTTGCGCGAATATCTGATAGCTCGATAGGGATGTATGTAAGAAGATTCTTTAACTTAAGCGATAGTATGTGCCACCGCTTCATCAGATCTATATCCAAATCTAACTCTGCACCCAGCGTAGGATGTAGATCTATCGCAAACAGCTCACTTAAGTTTTCTATGACTGCAGCAAACTGCTGTAGATTATTTGGAGCTTGTATCCAGTTGATTAACGCTGAAAAATCAACTTCATCAACATTAAAGAAATTAACAAAAAAAGTACGATTATCCGTTGAAAATCTTTCTTCAGGACCTAGCATGCTTACCTCCTATTTAATATTTTTCTGTAGGTGAGCAACCAGCAGATCCAACTTACTTTGCTTGTTTTCAACGCGACGCATATCACTAGCGCTGATCTTCAGTGTTGTTCGCAAAAACATATCGCTATAAGCCAAGCTATAGATTTCTGAGTTGGCATCATTGTCTAGATGTCTTTTAAGCTCACGTAGCTGCGGGTGAGAATTTCTCGTAGTGCAGTCATAAGCTAAAACAGCAATGACGCCTTGGCGTAATGCAGAAAGCGCAAGTGCTGTGCAGTTGGTATCATCGCCGCAAATCTTTGCCGTCAAGCTGTCAGCATTGGCAGCACGCAACAGCTGATAATGGCGGAATCCACCACATAATATGTAACGATCCTCACGCTCTTGGCGCACTATAATTTTAGTTAAACCAAGCGGTTCTGTTATGTCGCCTTGCCGCATGTGACTGAGTATTTTGCTTTGTGAAACAGTATTAAAGCACATAGACAAAACTGCCTGATACGCCTCGCCTAGCACCCCGTCTCTCGGCTCTTGAATAGTTTGAATACAAAGCTCTCTACGCATAAATCTGCCCCTTTAAATCAAAGCATAAAATTATGCTAAGGCACGATCGCGAATATGCAACCGCACCTAGTGAGCGCAAATTTATAGAAAAGCAATGAAAATCCATGTGTCTAAGCCGTGCACAAGTAACGTAGGCAATTGTTTGTTTTGTTATCAACATATCTCTGACCTTCAGGGTGATTAATGAATAAGTCAGGCTAGCAATTCAGACTTGTAAATTCGCGTCGCAGAGTGCCCAAAACGGGCATGCCAACGGCCTATCTTCACTAAAAACAGAAGAAAGTGAGAAAAACAGTACAAAACTGTCTGATACGCTTCACCTTGCAGCTCTTGAATAGTGTTCAGGGATAACTTTTTAGACATGGCTACGCCTCCTCAATAAACTTGAAAGTTATGCCGAAGGTAGCTGAGTGATGACGCGTTGCTACCTGGCAATCCAAGTCTAAGCAGGAAATAGAAAAAGCTTGGTAGGATGAGTGACATACTCCGTCACTTTTGAAGATTTTGTGTGGGAGGGGGGTGGTTTTATGAAATAAGATTATCGACTATGTGCTTTGGTCTATTTTTCGATGGCGTTGCTCTCGCTATTGCCGAGTTGTATTAAGCGCAGGCCTACTGATATTAGTAGATCCAAGATATCTCCTTCACCCATAAAATCAAATAGTACGGGTAGCCCCTGAACACTCTCATCAACAACAAAGTCAGCGTGCTTATCACTTCGTACAGCAGCAAACATATTGTGAGCTGGAAACTCGATAAGTTTGTTTACGTTATCAATCCGAAAAGTATTACCGTGTGCAATGCCATTGCGTAAATGTCTGACTAGCTCGAATTCGGGAGCTTTGTCAAAATATCCGTTTTTTGATAGTAAGTCGCCAGCTGTGATAAGTACTCCGCTAAGCCAGACTCGGCTTAAGGTTTCCTCAATGACAGGATCTGTTTTTAATGTCTTTAAATAATGCAAAAAATGGAATGTATGACTTGTTTGGTCATTTCTAAAGACGCGCCCCACAGGTACGTTTTGACCTGTCTCTATAGCTGGAGCCATGCTTACAGCTCTTGCGTCTGTTGCAATTATGGTGGCAGCTAGATGACCGTAGTATCCAGCTACCAACTTTTCTATAAGCTGGCCCGTCTCAAAAGCAGCTTGCCTTGACCTTTTATCCCAGTTGTAAAGACTCATAGTTCGATACCATCACAGTAATGAAATTTTACAACTACACCGCTGCACTCCACAACAGGCAAAAAGATCATACAGCTCCAATCATCTTGTACTGCCCAGTAGCGCAAAAACCACCTTATAAAACGCCTCATTTTTTCGTGGATCACTGAGCAATTGCATCATTTGATTTTGATGTGCATCACTGCTGCTCAAAATCGCATCATCAACTGCTCTTGGAAAGTCACCCAGCATGGCTTGTTCTGGCGTGTTATTAGCGACCTGGTGCATCACTAAGGTGTTTTCTCGAACCTTGTCGGACACAGTGTAGGCATAGTTCACCATATCGGCTTCGGTCAGTTCGTCGGTGATAAACAGCTCGTTGAGTTTGGCGACGATTTCCGACAAGAACTCTTCTTGTTTATCTTTGGCTTTGGCCGTTCCCAGCGCATCACCGGGTTCTAAGCCGTAGTCTTCGGCATCCTCTTTGAGCTTAATGTCCTGCTGACGAATCTTAGAGAGACGATAGTGGCTTAACACCACATTGCTGAGGTCCACATCTTCTTCATCGGTTTCAGCTTCACGTAGCATCGGACGTAAATTGCGCGCGTACAGACTGAGTTTTTCTAAATTCTTGTCGTCATAATCAACGATCTGCGACATAAATTCATAAAAACGCACAAAGGTGCCCAGATCCTTTTTAAAGATTTCCAGCGCGTCTTTTTCCTGCTTACAGTCTTTAAAGCTGTTCTCGGCATTAGCAATTAACACAGCATCCTTGGTGCGTTTAGTGCGCTCAAACATATCTCGTGCTTGTTTGTATGCAGCTACCGCAGATTTGTAGCGACTGGTCCAACGCTCAACCGCAGGTTTACAGATATTACCGATCGCCGCATTGCTTTTACTCTTAACGAAAAAGGCATTACAGAACTGCTCCACCTCATGCCATTGGAAAATACCCGCAGCGCGTAGCTTCTCATACAGATCAAAGATCAAATCAGGTTCAGAGACATCGGCCAATTCAGCGGTTTGATAATAAGGCTGAAAGGCATCGAGAATATCTTGTGGCTCGTTAAAGAAATCCAGCACAAAGGTGCCGGTCTCAGCCTTACTTGGGTAGATACGGTTCAAGCGCGACAGAGTTTGCACACATTCTACGCCGCCGAGCTTTTTATCCACATACATAGCGCAGAGCTTGGGTTGGTCAAAGCCAGTCTGGAACTTATTAGCGACAATCATCACTTGGTAATCATCGCTATCAAATGCTTTACGCATATCGCGGCCTTTAAGACCTGGGTTCATATTAGCTTCAGTGAATTTCTCGCCAATCAATGCCACAGAATTTGGATCTTTGTCGGTAAATTCCACTTCACCAGAGAACGCCACCATCGCCGCAATATTTTGATAACCCTTTTCGTCTTTTTTTGATTGCAGGTATGTATCAAAGGATGATTTATAGCGCACCGCTTCTTTACGCGAGCTGGTGACGATCATCGCTTTAGCCTGGCCGCCAAGTAAACCCATAACGTTATCTTTAAAGTGCTCAACGATGACCTGTACTTTTTGACTGATGTTGTAGTCGTGTAGGCGCACCCACTGATTGAGTTTGACCTTGGCTTTTTTGCTTTCGACTTCTTCATCCTGGCCTGCGATTTTCATTGCCAAGTTATAAGCCACTTTATAGTTAGTGTAGTTTTTCAATACATCCAAAATAAAGCCTTCTTCAATCGCCTGACGCATGCTGTACACATGGTAAGACTCAGGCTTATTCGTTTTTGACGGCGGCAGACTTGGATCAGGCAAGCGACCAAACAGCTCCAAGGTTTTAGTTTTTGGCGTAGCAGTGAACGCTAAATAACTTAAATTGGACAAGCCTCCATAGGCCTCAACTGTAGTATCAATAGTTTCATTACTGTTAAAATCGTCAGCTTCATCTTCTCTTTCAGTGGTTAATAGTTGTTTTAGCTGGCGTGCGGTGCGACCGCTTTGCGAGCTGTGCGCTTCGTCGGCAATCACCACATAATGACGTTCTTTCAGGCTTGCACTATTCTCAATGGCGCGCAGCACATAAGGGAAAGTCTGAATGGTCACAATAATAATAGGTTGCGAGCCTTCCAATGCGGCGGCGAGCTTCTCAGATTTGGAACCGTCACCTTCGCTGCGGTTAATGTGCCCAACCACACCATCGGTGGAAGTGAACTGTGAGATAGTTTCTTGCAGCTGATCATCCAATACCGTTCTGTCAGTGACAACGATGATGGAATCAAATAGCTTGCGGCCTTGCTCAGTATGCAGCGCCGATAACTGATGCGCCGACCAAGCAATCGAGTTGGACTTACCAGAACCAGCACTGTGCTGAATTAGATATTTATGTCCAGGTCCTTCAGTGCGCGCAGCATTGACCAATTGACTGACTACATCCCACTGGTGATAGCGGGGGAAAATCAGGGTTTCTTTCTTGTATTTACGACCTTCCCAGTCTTCTTTTTCTTCGATTTGCAAATGCACAAAGCGCGCTAGAATATTCAGTAAATTATCCGGCAGCAGCACCTCGTTCCATAAGTAACCTGTGGCGTACTGATGGATATCCGCCGGCACTTCATTACCTGCACCGCCTTCAGCTGTGCCTTTGTTAAAGGGCAAAAAGTAAGTGTCGTTACCTTCCAGTCGCGTGGCCATATAGACCTCGTACTGGCTCACGGCAAAGTGCACCAAAGCACCACGTTTAAAAGTTAATAAAGGTTCTGACTTTTTAGTAGCAGGGTCGATGGCAAAGCGCGTGGTTTTGTACTGTGTAATTGCGTTTTGTACGGCCTGTTTAAACTCAGACTTAAGCTCCAGCGTAGCCACTGGTATGCCATTTACAAACAGCACCAAGTCTATGCGCCACTTCTTCGCGCGCGTGCCAGTTTCTTGCTCATGCTCATCGGTAGCCCAAGGTGAATACACCAGTTCTTGGACAATGCGCAGACGGTTCTTGCCATAACGAGCTAAGGTTTCAGGATTGAGATCGTGTTCAGGCTTAAATTGACACAAACTAAAACGGGTACCACGGTCGCGCAGCTCATTGCGTAAAACACCCAGGGTGCCAAAAGTACGTAGCTCTTTATTGGCGGCATTGGGGTCGGCTTTATTGAGCTGTGAGGCGACACGCTCTAAAAACTTAGCCTCAGGGTTGTTGGGGTACAACTTGCAGAACTTTTGCCACTGCTCATCCTGAGTCTCTTTAACAAAACCCAACACATCTTCTTCATACAAAGCCAGCTCACGGTTGTAGCCTGCAGGCGTACCGAGCTGCCAACCATTGGCGACCATCTGACGAATCATATCGTTCTGAAAGGTCAGTTCGCTTGCTTTCCCCATGGTGAATCTTCCTTAAACCTTGAGCTATAGCTTCGTCAATACATAACAAATCTAATTAAATATAATCATGCGGTTAACGCGACTCATGTTTTTCCGCAAGCGTTCGTAATTGGTCTTCCAAATCAATCAGCGCTTCGATAATGTCTTCAAAGCTGGGCTTTTCACCAAATAGCATTTCTTGCATCTGCTCATAATCAGCTTTCAACGCGCCTATATGAACACCAGAGGGTTGCAACAGCAAACCGGCTAAAGTAGCGCACTGATAGTTAGCCCAGCCACTAGGGTAGAACCTTTGTTTAAAGGTCACAACGTCCTTTAACAAGCTTACTTGATCAAGCGCCTGTTGCGACAAGCCCGTTGTAAGTAGTTTGTACACATCGTAGTAGTGGCGAGCATAACGGCTGGGTAATGTTTTATCACTCGGGCGGTGTGCCTCTGCATGTAGAATCGTTAGCTTTTCCCAAAAAGTGCGTGCTACGAGAATGGTAGGCACAGAAATACGAGCTTGTGAAAACACAGTTGGAAAATACGTTGCTGCATAAGGCTCTACCTCACGCCACTCCATAGGCAGCATCGCCGCTAAAGGACCAATCTCTAAACGAACTTGCGGCCTTAAGTACACCGAAGCAAAGGCTTGAGGATAAGTAATATTAATAGTATGAGCGTCATCAGTATCAATCAGTAACTCGCAGGTATCACCCATTAACGCACGCAAACGGGGTAACAAACTGTCTGCAATATAGCTTTTTGAATGTTCATTAATCGTCTGATTAAGCTTTCCCTGCTTGGTTTTACTGCGTTCTGCTTCTGGGTTTTCTTGTGTTAGCTGCGTCCAGTCTAAAATCAGATCGATATCTTCAGAAAACCGCTCAATAGCGTTATAGCACTTAGAAAGGCTCGTTCCACCCTTAAAACGCAAACAGCTGCTCAGTTGTTTATCGTCAAATATATGCAGTAAAACCCAGCATATCCAAAAATCCTTCTCAGCCGCAGCAGCGGTGATATTCATGGCGTTTGCAGTTTCACTAAAAAGCTCTCTGCGTTCTTGCTCTGTAAGTTTGGCGATATTTTTCATTAGGCGTCCTTGCTTAACAGTACCTGGCGAATACGTTGAACGATCCAAGCCGTCACATACTGAGTGTCTTTTAAAATCCGATTTACCAGTAATTCTGATAACTGACCGGTTTCAATCACATCTTTGATACCGCTGGTGGCAGCTAAATAATCACGAATTTTACTTTGTTGCTCTGTGGTTAAGGGCTGCTCGCCTAAAGCTTGAATGGCCTGCACTAATATTTCACTTTGCTGATACTTTAAGCCCACCTGAGTAAAGCGTGTTTTTTTGAACTCGATTACTCTGTTACCCACTTGATAGCTTTTACTCGGACCATCACTTAAATACAGGTATTGAGTCGGTACTTGCGTCGATAAGCCCATCATATTAAGCGCAGCATTACCCGACACTTGGATCTGCCAGCCGAACTTACGTGCTAGCGCATGTGCAACTTGGTCAATGTCGGGGCTGAGTTCTTTTTTAAGTAGCTTACTATAGGCGGGGTAATCATAAAGACCACGCATTACGCGACGAATAACACCTTTTTCAGCTAGACGGCTTAAGGCACGATCAAGGGTGCCAGGCTCGCCAAGCGTGGCAAAATCTTTTCTAGAAAAAGACCAGCCCCTACCATTGCCGTAAATACGATTAAGCACACTACTTTCAATGCTTTCAGGATTTTTCATGATAAGTTTTTGTCCGGAAAAAGGAGTGTTATTCCGGACAAGATAGCAGCCAAAGTGGCGAGCGGGCAAGTTTGTTAGCTAAAGCTTTTATATTACAGCCTTAAAGAGTTAATCCTTTAACAAACCGAGCACTTCTTGTTCAATTATTTTAATTTTAATTGCCTTCATAGCTTGCATAGATCAATGTTTTAGCTTTATCCAGATCAGCTGCGCTACGCACATTGACCTCTAGATCGCCGGTACCCCAATGACCGATGTTGCTCACATCACGGCTAAACGCATTGTTCTCAGCCTCACTGCCTGCCAGTCTGAGATAAATCTGTAATCTGGGGTCTTTTTTACCGGGCATGATGACAATACAAGGCTAACTCACGATTGTAGCCTGCGGGCTTACCAAGCAACCAATAATTAGCCAGCATTTGCTGGATAAGATTATTTTGAAAGGTAAACTCATTAGCCTTGCTCATGTTTGTCGTTCTGATTATTCGATTTGTTTTAGCGCTTTGATTAATACCTGTATTTCTTCAGAGATAACTTTTAATTCTATTAATAACTGTAAAGGTTACATATAAATTACCTTTGCGCTAAGAATATTCATAACATTTCTACCACTTGGTTTTTTAAGTGGCGAGCAACACTGTCAATTTCCGGGAACAATGTTGCTTCTGAAATAGAGAGTTCAGACAGCTCAGACATAATGGTTTTTTTATGTGATTGGTTTATACCGATTACGACTGGTGAACTACCTCGTTTACATAAGTATTGGTAAGGAATTTCAGCAGGCTCATTTATTGAGTTACCCATACCAAAAATAAAAAAAGCACCACTTTGTTGTGTTATACGGCGATTATCAAGTTTAGCCTTTACACATTGAACAGACTTTAAGTGCTCTGGTTCTATTTTATCTTTAAAATATGGTTTTTCTGATTGTATTTCATGTAGCAACCGATCTCTATCTTGTTCATAGGTAAAGTTTCTTTCCATTTTAGCTAAGTTACCTATCACAGCTGCAGTATCGCTATTAAAAAATTTAATTTCTTTATTTGGTACCTCATAAACAATTACCTCACCATTTTTACCAGCTTTCCCAGGACCGCTAAGGTCACTGCAAGAAAAATAAAGAGCAACAAAAGGATTGGTTGTAAGATCCAATAAGCGAGTGGGTAAGCCGTAATGTTGCATTTTAGCTAAGTATTCAAGAGTTGAAGTACAGTTTGAAAAATCTTGAGGGCACTGCATAATTAGATTTTTAAATAAACTGTCTTCATGCTCTGCAAAAGTACCTGCCTTTCCATTATTTTCTATTTTTCTAAAAATAGAAGGAATAGCCAAGTATTCTTCACTAGAATGGCCTCGATAAAATAATGTGTGTCCTTTTCGAACTTCGATTTTCCTTATCCTATCGATATATGTTAAAACCGATCCCACTCGACCTTGAGAGTTACTCATCCTATTTATTCCCTGATATATTGTCACGCAAGGCACTGGATGCTACCCAATCTCTTACGTCTACTTTTCCAGTGACGGCGGCGGAGATTAGAGCTATACGGCGTTCTTGCATTAGCCCAATGGCTGATTGCGCTTTATAAATTAAATTATCGAAACTAGCTGACTTGTCTTGCACATACCTTACGGTCTCTTCTTGCTCAGTAAATGGAGGCACAACAAAAGGTAACATCAGCAAGTCTTCCTGAGTCATGCTCGGTAAAGCTGTATTTGTTGATAGCAAATTGAAAGGGAAAAATGTTGCTTGGTAATAAATATACTCTGGCAAGGCGTTATCAAACACTTCGCTATAAAACATAGTGTCAACAGTCCAAAACTTGCCGCTGACAACTAAAGGCTTATCAATGGTACCTTTTCTTCCAAAAAGAACTGACTTACCGTCATATAGATAATTTGAACTCCGCTTAAAGATCCCGCCAGAGCCATAAACAGGATAGCCACCTTCCTCAACTTCAACGTCTTTATAGTCTCTACCGTTTCTAATCCTTAAAACATTTTTCAATCTGGCTAATATCCAATGCTCCGGCACTTCTCCTAGCCACTCAACACCTGAGTCGCGCATAGGGGCGTTGGGGTTTAGGCCTTTGGTGACGGCGTGGCTAATAACGGCTTGGCGTTTTTCTTTTAGCAGTTGGATAAGCTGTTGTTGCTTGTCGATCAGGGTATCGATTTTGGCGGTTTCGTGGTCGAGAAAGTTTACGATTACAAGCAGCTCTTCTTTTGAAGGCAATGCAAACTTCAGTTTCGACACAACAGAAGGATTTATTCTCTGATGGCTTTTTGTAGCAGACTCCACCTGACTACAAACAAATGACTTAAGCTCTTGCGAATATAACAAGTATTGTAAAAATCGCTGGTTGTCAGAGTGCGATCGTAAAACTATAAACTCAGTTGACGCTACCACTACCTGGTCATGAGAACGAACAGTAGTAATTGTTTGCTTTCTGGGGTTCAGTTTAGAAAAAAGAACGTCACCCTCTTGAACTCGAAATTTATTACTATCAACTGTGGCCCCATCTTCTTCCCTGCCTGTCCCAATTTCCTGAATCGTAGGTATGCTGTAATGCATAACTTGAATTGACTCAATATCTCTAGGCGAAACCTGTTCTTTAATTGTTAACGCTACATCATCCATTCTTGCATTAAGCCAAGTAGCTGGTACCTTCTCCAGCCATCCATTTCCAGACTCTTTATACTCCGGATACGCTTGATACTTCCCAGCCATCAGGAGTGCACCTCTTGCAGCAGAGCCATAATCTCCGCTGACACCGCATCTAAATCCGCATCAATCTCAGCTAAATCCCTTGGCGGTTGGTACTCGTAAAAGTGGCGGTTAAAGGGGATTTCGTAACCGACTATGCCAATCTGCTCATCTTTAGCATCTTTCTTGCTGGCGTCGATCCATGCGTCCGGCACATGCGGCTGCACTTCTTTTATAAAGTAGGCTTCGTTGAGGGCGTCGACGTTTTGGCTTGGATCTAGGACAACGTTTTCGTTGTCGCGCAGGTCGCCATCATGCTGGTATTCAACAACGCTTTTTTTGCCATTGCTGCCAGTGATTTCAAAAAAACCATACAGCGGATTGGCGGCTAACTTATGCACTTTCTTAATCACTTTCTCGGCGGCTGGGTTTTTCCAGCTGACGGCGGCAGTGATAAGTTTTAATTCTTTGGTGGCTATTTTAAGGTCTTGGGCTTTCATGGCCGCTTTAACTACAGCATCAAAACCGTTCATGTCGTCGTGCTGTTCGCAGCCAATTTCGGCTTGTAGTTGCTGAGCTTGCAGCATCACTTGCTTTTGCTCTAGCCAAGTTTTTTGCTCTAATAATTCTTTGATTTTGGCTTCTTTTAAGTCACTAAAACTGGCTTTACAATGTACGCGTATTTCAAGCATTTGATCATCGTTAAACACGCCATAGTTCGAGTAATCTGCGCTATCGCTCCAGCTCTGTCCGTAAGTCTCATACACCCATTTCATCGGTGCATTCAGTTGTTTGTCATCAAAACGCAGTTCGGCAATGCGCTCATCACTGAACTGATAGCTTTCACGCAGTGGGCGCTCAATAGTGATACGACGGTAACCAAACTCATGGTTGTCAAAAATCTTGCTAGCAAAGGTTTTGGCAGTTTCAGCTTTAGGGTTAGCCGACTGACGACCACGATTGCTTTTCACCTCGGCGGGCTTATCTAAATCCCGTGCTTCTTCCTCGGTAAAGGCACCAAAGCTGCGAATAATGGTGGCGATATCCGCTTCGCTCATTTCATTGCGCTTGCTGCCGAGGGATTTGCGCATTTTGCTGTACAGATTTACGCCATTGATCAGCTGTACTTTGCCTTTGCGTTCGTCACGCTTTTTATTGGACAACACCCACACATAGGTGGCGATGCCGGTGTTGTAGAACATATCGGTGGGCAAACCAATAATAGCTTCCACCAAGTCAGCTTCTAATAGATAGCGACGAATCTCTGACTCGCCCGAGCCAGCGCCACCGGTAAAGAGTGGCGAACCATTAAGGATAATACCGATACGACCACCGCCATCTTGGCTATCACGCAACTTGTCTATGAGGTGCATTAAGAACAAGAGCGAGCCATCCGATACACGTGGTAGGCCTGGGCCAAAACGCCCATCAAAGCCTTCAACTGTGTGTTCGGTTTTAATGGTGGATTCAATCTTTTTCCAATCAACGCCAAAAGGTGGGTTGGAGAGCATATAGTCAAACTGCACGCCTTGGAGCTGATCACTGGATAAGGTGTTGCCCAGTTTAATATTGGACACATCCTGACCTTTGATCAGCATATCGGCTTTACAAATGGCGTAGCTTTCAGGGTTAAGTTCTTGACCAAAAGCACGCATCACTGCTTGCGGATTCAGCTCATGCACATATTCCATACCGGACGAAAGAAAACCACCGGTACCAGCGGTAGGGTCATAGATGGTGCGAATAATGCCCGGTTTGGTTAAAGCATCGTCATCTTCCATAAACACTAAAGCAGTGGTCAGGCGAACGATATCGCGCGGGGTAAAGTGCTCACCAGCGGTTTCATTGGATCCTTCAGCAAAGCGGCGGATCAGTTCTTCAAATACCAAGCCCATATCATGATTGGAAACAGCCTTGGGGCTTAGGTCGGTTTGGCGTACGCGCTGTACCACTTTAAAGAGTAAGTCTGCATCGTTTAGCTGGCCGATAAACTCGGCAAAGTTAAAGTACTCAAAGATCTCGCGGGCATCTTTAGAAAAACCTTGAATGTAGTTTTCTAAATTGTCCTTAATGTCGTCTTGTCCCAGCTTGGACAGATCCATTTTCGAGACGTTGTAAAAGCTTAGAGTTTCACCATTGAGCTTGGTCGCGCGCAGTAAAAACTTTTCTTGGGCTTCTTCTGACAGGTTCAGTGGCTGAATACGCGCGTACTCTGCTAACACTTGCTGTTTGCTGGCTTCCAGTACGCCTTCTAAACGACGCAATAAAGTGAAAGGTAGAATAATGCGACCATATTGGCTTTGTTTAAAGTCACCGCGTAATAAATCCGCGATAGACCAGCAATAAGTAGCGAGGTTGTTTGCAGTCACTTTGTCTGTCATGTTCTTTTCCGTGATAGAGAAGCGCAAGGCTTCAACGTATGGTCCAATTATAAGCGGGCATCCTAGCATAACGCTGGCTGTGAGATGGTTGGCTCCCACGACTCTAGCCACACTTGCGTAACAAAGGTGAAGACATATTAAGCTGAGCGGACGAGCATTAGAGCGCAGGCTAGGAAGAGCAGCTGTGGTCTCTAGCAGTAATTAAAAAGCCAAAGAACGACAGATATCGAACTTTGGCTTTTTTGTATTGGAGAGCGTTGTGCTTGGTATTAGCAAGCGTGAGCTTTAGGAGGTGCTGATGTATTCAGCTCCAAGCCGCTTATACTGCTTCCCTGGCTTCAGTCGTGCACGCAAAATAACTGAGCTTTGGTCACCGAATGCCATCATGCTGTGATTAACTTCTGCAGATACACGATCAGCCGCACGAACGATGGTCTCAATCACATAGTCGTTATGCTTTGTATGCCCTGTGCGTGCTGAAAGCGTTGCTGATATGGCCTCAAATAAAACCTTATCTTGGTTTTTTAGCGTATCTAGATGTTCTGCTAAAACCATAAAACTAAACGCTTCATGCTGCCCATTCACGCCTTTTTGTTGGTTATTATCGGTGTTATAAAACATCATGATTTTACCGATGTCATGCAGCAAGCCACAGACAAAAGCACACTCAACTTCACGTTGCTCTAGGTCGTGTGTTTTAGCGAGGTACATTGCTGTTAAAGAGACTTCTAAGCTGTGTGCAAAGAGTCCGCCTTTTTCATTATGGTGAAAGTCCTGGCTTGCTCGAGCTGAATAAAATGAATGCATGATTTTGGCATCACTTAATATATTAGTTATGAACTCTTTTAAAATAGGGTCGCGTATCAGGGCTGAATGATGCCAGAGGACACCTTGTGGGCTGAGCTGACCTTGTAATCTCCAGGCAAAGTTAGTGCGCACAACCTCTTGGGGCAGCTGTATGACTTCTAGCTCTGACACTTTAGTTAGATTGTTATTACGCAACTCAATCGCAGCTAGGTAGCCGTCTGGATACTGAGTTACCTTTAAATGACGACTTTCGTGGTAAAACTGTTGGTCGCGTGTTTGTACGCTCCAGAGATTATTATCCGGAGCAAGTGGGCTGATCCAAGCCAAGTCGACGTCTTTCATACTATTCACTCTTTAAATTGATATAAATCGGTTCAGGCCAGCACCTCTCAAACAAGGTGCTGTTAGATTTACTTTAAATGGGTAATATCTCTTCGAAACGCCGGCGCACATCGCCTAGGACACGCCCCTCATAAGGTGGCTCATTCATCACACGCTCAACCCAATGCTTAATCGCGGTGTAATTATCAACGAAGTACGGCAGTCCCCAGTGCAGCGATAAATCATTACTGCGGGGAATCTTGTAATAGTTAACCAGCCAGATCGTTACGTTGCGTGGAGTGACCTGGAGGTGCCGTTTTTGCTTTAATAGAATGTCTTGCATGGTCATTGCTCCAACTTGTTCATTTGTTCATCCAGCAGGCGCTCAAATGCTGAGCCATCCTGACGAGTGAGGTTTGGAACGTAACGTGAGTACACTTTAAAGAGCATCTCTGTACTGGCATGGCCCATTTGCCGAGCAATCCACTCAGGAGTTTCGCCAGCGGCCAACCATAAGGTAGCTGCAGTGTGTCGAGTCTGATACGGACGACGCTTTTGTAGCTTGAGCTGGGCGAGCAGTGGGTACCAAACACGCTTTGTGACGTTGTTATGATCTAGTGCTGTTCCTTTAAGGTTGCAAAAGACAAACTCAGACACCAGTGAGGTGGCCTTATGTTGGCGCTTGAGTGCCTGATACACAGCATCAGTCATTTGGATTTCACGCTGAGACGAATCGGTCTTGGTGTAGTCCTCTTTGCCAGCAACAATGGTTTCGCGCACTAGGATTTGTCGCCGTGTGAAGTCGACATATTTCCACTTAAGACCATCAATCTCACCAGTGCGCATACCAGTGAAGAAGCGCACGATGTAGTAATTCTTATAATCAGGACGTACAGCACCAATGATGCGCAAAGCTTCAGCGAGCGTGAACGGCTCTACATCACTTTTCTGAATGCGCAGCGGTTTAATGCGGGTAAAGGGTGTGTTAAATTCATAACGGTCGGCTGCTTCCTCAAAAACACGTCTTAACGGATCCATGATCTTGTTAATACGGTTTGCTGAGAGTCCTTTGTTAATGGTTCGACCGGGGACTTTTGCGAGGTCTGATCGAAACTTTAACAATTCAGCACGAGTGATGCTGCCGACTTCTTTATCTGCAAAACGTGGCAAGTAATGACATTTAACGATATTTCTCATATTCGTTAGATGCGAGGCACGCCAGCTGATTTCATTCTCCATAATCCACTCCTCAACAAAATCCTTAAACAGTGGTGTGTTGGTCGACTCGCTACTGCTATTCGATGCAGCTGTATCCAGTGCTTCGAGTTCTAGAAGTTCTTGCTGCTCCTCACCAGCAAAACGCTTACCTGCTGCCGAGTCAGGAAAGTAGCTATGGTATTTAAAAGAACCAAGCACAATATCTTTCGCTACTTTTTTACCGAGTCTTTCCAGTGTCCGCGCATTGGTTGCTGTGTTTTTTAAACCAGTGAACTCACGGTAACGCTTACCCTGGAAGCGAAAGTCTAAATAGAGCCTATCTGTGCGCTCATCAATTCGAACGTTGGCCATATTCAGACCTCCGCACAGCTAGGCATTGCAACGGTGTCACTGTAAGAGGCAAGCAAGTCTTCTTTAATTGCCTCCCAGATAAACAAGTATTTACGACCACCAAAAGGACGCACATAGTGACGGCCTTCAAATAAACACTTGTCGACCAACTGGTGACGAATGGTGCGTGCGTTGTAGTGGATGCGCTCAGAGAGCTGCTCTGTTGTTAAGAAAGTATGAGACATAATCACAACTCCTAGCTAGAATAGCCAAATACATACATATTGTTTGTTTGCAGGGCTTTTGGCACTGCAAATCCCAATCACGCCTTGATAATAGAGTGCTTTATTTTCATTTGCAAGTCTTTATTTGTATTTGCAGGGCGTAAAAGAGGCTTTATAGTGATTAAGTGTCATCTTTCGACCCTTATGGGTATGAGAAAACTGAAGATAACTGACGTAGCAACCGAGACTGGACTGCATCGAAATACCGTTTCAGCTCTGTATAACGAGAGAGCAGAACGTATTGAGGCTGAGGCCATAGAGAAGCTGTGCCAGTTTTTTGAATGCAAGGTAGGCGATCTGTTTGAATACATCCCTCAGAACAAGGGCAAAGAAGAGCTAGAAGCGGATAGCTGATGCAGTTATCGCTCAGAACAAACATCATGCCCTGAAGGCAGGTAACAATAATTGGAGGTACATCGTGCTTAAGTGCAACCTTTCTACTTTGATGGGCAGAGAGAGACTAACGATAGCTGAAGTGATTAGGCGAACTGGGCTAACGCGTAATGCTGTGTCAACACTCTATGAAGAGCGGGCTAAACGCATCGACCTGAATACAATAGCCAGACTTTGTGAGCTTTTCGATTGTTCTGTTGATGATCTGTTTGAATACATTCCTGATGCGGAATGAATTAAATTTGCTGACCAGAACAGATCGAAAATATATTTTAAAAGTTGTGCCCTAAGGTCAAAAATGACTATTTATCACCCAATGCTAAACCTCAGATGGTCAGCATTTTGTCAGCAAGCTGGCAGGATTTGGCCAGCATATGGTCAGCATTAGGTTTTAAAAATTTTAGGAAGGCGCTGTTTTAGGCTGTTT
>Ga0265295_1003412_pt1 | contig 23199 bp, 19 predicted proteins | sample Munlansysbiofilm_FD_192503 | JGI IMG/M metagenome (GOLD analysis project Ga0265295, IMG submission 192503) | Leachate microbial communities from a municipal landfill in Southern Ontario, Canada - Methane capture system biofilm | ecosystem: Engineered > Solid waste > Landfill > Unclassified ...
GATCTTCTGGTCTAATTGCTAGTAGTGCATTAGAAGAAGACAAAGCGTCAAAGATATTGAAACTAGCAGTCGTTAAGGCAGGATTAAAAGCCTCCATACTGATGGTGAAGGTTATTTCTTTAGTTGCATAATTTATATCTGGTGAAGATAAAACTGTATTGCTACCGCCTTCTTCAACTAAAGATAAGTTTTGTAAAGGTGAGTCAGTTAGTTCAGCTTTATCATTATATCTTGTTTGATATAGTGCTTCATATTGATCAATTATCGGTTGATTAAGATTATTTGTTTGTGATGGCGCTAAATTATCATAATCAAGTTCTGTTATTGAAAGATTTAAATCTTCGTTTATCAGTTCAATATCAGCTGGACTGATGTTTCTTGGTAATACCGCACCAAATTCTTGTCCAGCTGTACTAGATAGAACGTACATACCATTTTCTCTCACGTTAGTACCAGTTCCGCCATCAACTATATCTCTGAATCTATCAGCTAAAAGATTATATTCTGCATAGTAAATAAACTCTGTTAAATCAGTATCAGTTCTCATTGGGAAATAAGGACCATACATATATTCTCTTTCTTCGTCAAGCAAATTGGGGTCTGTCCAATCTTCAGTAAGATTAATATCATTTGGATCTTCAGTTATCCAAGGAACTTCAACTCTACTATGATAATCGATATAGGATAAATAATCACCAACTGAATAAGGTGCATATCTTTTACTGCTAAAAAACGAACCACTTCCATCAGTTCCATTTTCTGTCATAACAATTCCAACTTGCTCATATATAACTGTCTCATAATATATAGTCCAGTTTCTTTGTGATCCAGTTACGTTTGTAACTTCATCTCTCTGAAAATTTATCCCAGTGAAAACAACTTGAGTAGTATCATTTAATTTCGCAGAATAATATGTTGCATTATTGAATCTAAAATATCTTAGCGAACTCGAAAAATTGTCTACTTGGTCTAAACGCCCTATAAGATCAATATTTTTATTAGCATTAACTATGAAGTCAAAAGAAGCGTTCGTGCCTTCGCTAGTCATAATTCCGTTGGTACCTCTTTGAAGTCTCCCAAAAATTCCTCCAAAACCTCTTTTTGCTCCTGGAGCTAGAGGAGTAGCGTGAGTAGGATAAATGAATGCATTATTGTCTGACATATAATAAGATGAAATTTCAGATTCATTAATAGAGAATTTATTAATGGCATCAAAATCGGAATCATCTATTGATTTAATCTCACCATAATTAATTGCTGTGGTAATATTAACATATGTAGTTACTGACCCTGAGGTAGCACCCAAAACATAAGTTGCTCCAACAATACCTCCTGCAACATCTGTAGCGCTTATCGCTCCGTGATTGAGCATTCTTTGCATAACGCTTAACCCATATCCAATTACTCCTCCAGCACTAGAGTATATAGGAGGTCTTTCATCATTACCTTCTACCGTTGAAACTGTATAATCCTTACCGTAAGATATACTTCCTGTTCCATACCTTAGTTGAAAAGTCTTATTAACCAAAGGATTGGATATTGTATATGTGGCAATGGTGCTTGATACAGCTGAAATAGTACCAAAATTCAAACCATTAGACAAAATTGAATTTTCAATATTATTAACTAACCCCATACCAGATGTAATTCCACCAGAATTAGCTTCTCTCCATAATGCAACCCCTAAGATACCACCTGCTCTTACATATTTTTCGCCAATAGCAATTACATCACCCTTATTGGCGGTATCATATATTCTTGAATTGTCATTAATTGCGATTCCTGCTATTCCTCCCACGACTAAACCAGAATTGTACCCATAAATTAAACCAGCGTATGCACTATCTGTGTTTGGATTAAAGTAAGCGCCTGTATTTGAGTTGTAAAGCCCGATGTTTCCAAGATTGGTGCTATCTTGAATAGAACCTGCATTAAGTGTTGCTACTCCACCAACAAATGTATTACTAGTACCCAAAATTCCATATAAATTATCACCAATAACACCATAAGATGTAGAAATGTTACCATGATTAATAGAATTTATTATACCTTCGGTAGCTATAGGCTGTGTAGGTGATTGATTTTCATCTTGTAAATCTCCTGCAAAATTTGTATTTACAAATCCAGCAACGTAAATATTGCCAGAACCTGATATTTCCGCAAAAATTATATTTCCACTATTCAAAGAGTTCTTGATATGTTTGTCTGTCGATAATTGCTTAGAAAATCCAGATATATATAGAGCATTACTACCCAAATTTACATTAACAACGTTAATATCGCCATAATTATGAACATTTTCATAACTTACATTAGTATTTAAAGTGAGTCCCGCAATGTTCAAAGTGGTTCCCATAGTTATTGTTGTATTTCCAGAGTTGTTCATAAAATTGATGTTTGAGTAATTTACTGAATATTTAATTAATGTATCATTGTCGTTTTCTGAATACATGAATGGTGAGATATTTGAATAAATATTAGAATCATAATTCATGTTTGAACAAGATGTTTTTACACCTTGCCCGTCAAATGTACAACTACCATTATAAACTCTAGTTAAAGTTAAATTGATCGAACTTGTACTGACATCATATATAGTCGATGTATATTTGAAAGGACTGATTATAGATCCGCTATAAGTAAAAGTACCATGATTATACAAAAGCCCATATTCTACAGACTCGCTGGTTTTTGAAACTCCAATACCAGCTGAAATTACATCAGCTCTATCAGTTGTATATGTATAACTTACATCACCTTCGTTATAAAGGTTCGCAAAGCGATATGAACTTCCTTCTTCTAATATTGGCGCTTTGCCTTCAAGCATTCCGAATACTCCACCAACATATTGATAAGCCGGTACTCCAGTTCTTTCTTTAACGCTACCAGCATAAAGATTACCTTTATTACTTACACCAACAAGATTATGGATAGCTGCTTCAGTGTTGTTAATCTTACCAACTATCCCACCTATAAATACATCTATTTCTGAAACCCCTGCAGTTAAAATAATATCTGATGTGGTTTCAAAACCATAGATATCGCCAGTATTAACGCTATCATAAATGCTAAGAGTAGCGTCTATGGAAGTTGCTCCAACAATTCCACCGATATAATACTCAGGATGAACTGCTTGAGCTGATGTGTAAGTATGACTATTAAAGTCAATATTTGCTTGATTTGAAACTCTATTAATAATTCCTGAACCAGATCCAACAACACTTCCTAAATATGTTTTACTCAAAGCGTCATTTCCTAAATCTAAAGTAACATCTAACAAAACATTTTCAACTGTAGCTCCAGTCATCTTGCCAGCTATCGCTCCCATATAAAATGTTTGTGAATAGATATTATTGGTATTTACTAAATTGATAGTTGATTCTGAGAAGATTAAATCTTTTACTTCAGCTCCTGCTCCTAGTCGTGAGAAAAGACCGGCATAATGCTCGTTATTTACAGAATAACCTCCATTTATAGTAAGACCATATATATAGAAATTATCGGTTAAAATTTCTGCATTACCATTAGCGCCTGAAAAAGATCCATAAAATATTTTTGTAGGAACCACATATGACCCTGGTGCTAAAACGCTCATATCAATATCCGCTGTTAGAACATAATCAGAATGCGCAAAATCCGTTCCATTAAGAACGGTATTTTTATTTAATAATTTTGAGAAGAACGCTAAATCATAAGCATCATTTATTTGATAAACTCCACCTACATAATCCAAACCTTTAAGGATAGGATATCCATCCAATTGGTAGAAATACCAAGTATCGCTATTATATGTGAAATTTCCTGATTTTAAATCTGAAGTTGATTCTCCAGTTGCTAACAAAGGATCTGGTATCTTAACTGTGAAATCAGTAATCGAATCATTATTAATGTCAACATCACCATCTAAATAAACGTCATCATCATAAACCAAATTACTAGAACTTCCTGTAACATTAACGACAGTTTGATTAACCTCACCTAAATTAACGATTACGTCACCATTATTGCTGAAAAGAACAGGTTCGATGGTAAACTTGTTAATAAAGTTGGCATTTACCACAACTTTTGAAACAAAATAAGAATTTTCAAAATTACCGGCATTAGTATGCACAATTCCAGCTGCTTCGAAATCTTCTGAAGAAGTACCAACCAAGTACCTAATACCAGCTTCAGTAACGCTGGTTCTATTATCAATTACATAGATGTTTTCAACAGAGCCAAATGTTGTAAATGTTGATCCGTTCCAAGTGGCTGGATCTGGCATATTAAATCCGACAACATTTGTTAACTTTGTAAGGTCTGGATGCATTTCCAATAATTCGGTATACATATCGACAAAGCCAATGTTTTTAATAACACCTGCATTATAATTAAACATACCGTAATATTCCGTCATTGCTATGTCAATAGTTTCTGGATTTGATGTATCTTCATAAATTAAAAACTCATGTCCGGAAAGGTAAAGATTTTTTATCTCAAATCCTTGTCCATCAAATATCCCTGTAAAATATCTTTCATAAAAACTTTGACTAACTGGATTGGCATCAGCGAAGATATATCCTATTGGGATAAAAGTTTTTGACTTCATTACTGAATAATCAATATCTCTACCTAAAACGTAATGTTGGTCCAATACTTCTTCTATTTTAGCATCACTCAACTTAACATCTTCAGTAGGATTACCGGTTATATAAACCTCTTCAAAAGATACATCAACTGAAAAACGATATAATTCTTCTGCGGTATCAAAACGAATAATTTTTGTTGTATCGCAGGATGAGGCTCCTGCGGTACAAATAGTATTTCTAAACTCTGTATAAGTTATATAATCTGTACTTTCTGTTTTATCAACAATTGTATCGTCCCAGTCATAAGTTCCATCAAAAATGACAAACTTACTAGGATCTAATTGATTAGGTAAAGCTTCAGTTATTTCAACAAAGAAGCCAATGTTTAAAAATGCAAAAAGCATAGCGACCAATACCACTAAGCTATGTTTTATAATCGATGTTTTAAATAGTCTGTTATTCATATCTGCCACCTACCAACTTCCGCCCCATGGTGGTGTTGCTAGATTCCAGACATTCTCTGGACCACCTAGAGCTTGTACGGCTTCAACTGTAATGCCTATTTGTAATGAATATCCATCGGGATAAGATCCGAAATTAACCGTTTGAGGAAACGCTATTACCAAAGGTATTGTTGTTAGCGTATCAACTGAAGATTGATAATACATATAATTAAAATAACGATTTTCATAAGCGATTGCTTCATCTTGAGAATCCAAGATATTACTTCCTCTTATTACTAAATTGCCATCAACGTCGGCATCTTCAAGGTTCCCACCTGATTTTATATAAAAAACTTCAGTCTGAGTTGCGGCATCCGTGTAAACACCGGTACTAACAAACTCATAAATAATAGTTCCTGAAGAATCTCTAATGTCATTGTTAATATCATAATAAAACGCCGTTTCGTATGAATCGATGTACCAGTTAGTATCATAAAATAATGTTAATTCACGCATAATGTCATCATTCATATATACTGACAATTCAGTAACGTTACCTAAATAGTCTGTATAAGTTAGTGTCAATTGTTTCGAAATTTTTACTCTAAAATATGTTGGAACATTGCTTTGAATCAGAACGTCTACTCTTAAATTTTCAATAAAATCGTCTGCTGTTTCGTTATTAATGTTAACCAAATATACTCCAGGTTTATAAACTCCTGGAGCGATTTCAACTTGAGTTGCAGATGCTAATCTCGAGGTTCCGTCATGGAAATAAATATCTAGCTCAACATCAACGACACCCATATCGGTTTCATAATCGATATTTTGTTCTAATCTAGTAGTGAACCATGCATATGTCACAAACACAAAAGATGAAATTGTTAAAACTAACAATATCAAAGAAAATATATATTGTTTTCTTCTTGCTTCAAACATATTTTCTTCACCTTTCAAATTTGATTTTTATACAAAAAAGCCCTTGTCTATCACATCTGAGCATCTTCCATTTCTCCTTAAGAAATAAAAAATGCCCTCGTCCTAAAGACAACGGCAACTGGCTACCATCTAAAAGAAGGCCCTATAGCTTTGCGTCACTAGCTTTCACTAGTTTTGCTATTTACGAGTATATTATATAATTAAGACCCGTATTTGTCAATATTATTGTCGTTTTTTAGGATATATTTTTAAATAATTTATTAAATTATATCATATTATGGAAAGACTGTGAATGGCGCGGTTTTACATTGCATAAGAAAATGGGAATTTTTGGTATATTTTTAAATCGATAGAAAACTAATTGCTAAATAATCTTGAAATCTAGGTTTTATCACAAAACATTAACAATATTTTTGTTGTTTTTAAACTTAAAAAATGATATGATATATATTGCGAAAATTATTAAGGAGTGACAATAACATGAATAACCCATTATTAAAAAAGATTATCATTATCGGATCGGTTGTCTTGGCCGTAGTTATAGGCGCAGTAGTCCTAGCAGTTACGGTCGGAAACACGCAAATCCCTAGCATTGAAAACCCAAATGAGGTTTTTTATGAGAGATTAGACTCTGAAGGTAATGTAATCTACACAATTACCAATGCAGAAATTTACGAACAAATAAAATCAAATAATGGTATCCAACAACTACTTATGATGGTGGATACAGCATTATTAACCGAATATCTTGATGAAGTAACCGAAACTGAAATTGCTGATAAGTTAAAACAATTGACTTACGGCACTAAAGATGACGATGAAATTCTAGAAATCGATCCAGAAGATAAGCTATCTATGGAAGAAGATTTTGCAAGATCAATGATATTAGCTGGTTACGAAGGTAAAGAAGATGCTTATGCAAGCCTTTTAATCGCTAGAGAAAAATATGCTTATGAAGCGTATTTAAATGAATTGACAGAAACTGAAGTCGCTACTGCATTCATCAGTTCTTATTTCGAAGATATGAAAGCTATTAACATTCGTTTTACAAGTAGAGAAGATGCTTTGGCGGTTTTAAGAATGTTTCACTTGGCTGAAATCGATTCTAAGTTAGCTATCTATAAAGGTTTTACTTACAATGACGAGAGTTTAAAAGACTTAAACGGAGATATTGTTGATGTCTATACCACTATTGATACTTACTACTTCGATGAAAATGACAATTTAATCGATGTTAAAGAAGAAACGATTTACACTTTAGGTACTAATGGCTTTTACACCGATGAAGATGAAGCTAGTTACTCTTTAGATTCTGAAGGTAATTTAGTTGACGATGAATTAAATATCGTTGTATCTAAAGACAATATCTTTGAAACCTTGGAAGAAGCTGAAACTCATAAAGAAAACAACACTACATATTACTACATGAGTAAAACTGATCCATATGATTTAACTGAAGATATTTTAATCAAAAATGATCTAGGTGAAGTTGTTTACACAAGAACATCTAACAGCAACATCTATGACTCTGAAATGAATGACGTTACTTCTACTCATGACTTGATTTTCAATAAAGTTTACAAGAAACAAGAAAATGTAACTACATTCACTTCCAACAATACTATGGCTTTAACTGAACAAGAAGTTCTTAATTACTATATTTTAATGTATAACTATGTTTATGGTGAGTTCCGTAATTTATTGCCAGAAGGTTCATCAAAACAATCGTTAGTGCTTTTAGATAATGACTACTTATCATTCAATTTTGAAGACACAAAAGAAAAATCAGCTGCTTTAGCAACTTACATCTTCAAAACTATTTCGCAATTAAATGATAAAGTATATTCTTCTAGACCACAATCTGTATCTCAATCTTCAGCTACTTTCTATTACATGACATTTAAACTTCAAGAGCCTACAAAACAAAATTTAGGAAAAACTATTCTTGATTTGATTGAGAGCTCTATCGTGTTACCGGAAAATGTTATTGATGATTTTGTTTTACCATCAAATAACCAATACGGCGCAACAATCAGTTGGGTTTCTGCTGATAAAACCGTTATTTCAAATACCGGAGAAGTTACTACTCCTGATGTAGCTACTATAGTTGATATGAGTTATACAATTAAAGTTCTTGGGGAAACTAGAACCGGAAAGATTTCTGTAAATGTTTTACCTACAGGTGAAAATTCAGAAGTTACTGATCCAACTATTTCTTACCCTAGTTTAAAAACGTTAATTAATAACGATTCAATATATAACGAAATTTCACACATGCTTGTGGATGACAAAGTTTATGGTACAAGTGGAGCTACAAACATTTCTAAGAAGTTAGTAGCAATGAGAAATGAAGTAGAGTTTGAAATCTTTGATTACTATATGGCTCAAGATTATCGTGAGACAGATACAAGTTTTGAACAAACAAATAGCGGAGATAAAACTGTTTTAGCTAGTGTTTCTAAGACACTTACATCTGAAGGAGCAGTTATATTCACTGCTGATGACTTATTCATCTACGCTTTAGAAAAAAATCCTGCTATCTATACATTATATGCTTCACAATTTAAAGAATTACTATATTCTGAATACTATGTAGAAGCATTTGGTGAAGAAAGAAATATCAATAAGAACGATACAGCCAGAATGGATGAAATGCACGCTGTAGTTGCTAACTCAAAACAGTATTATATTTACATGAAGAGTCTTTACGAACAATATGGTATGAGTTATCCACACCGTTCATTCTTAGATTATGCTTACTCACAATATGGCACAAAAACTGAAACTGATTTGCTACAATACTTTATTAATAGCGAATTACGTCCTTATTTAATCAATTCAATTATTGATGAATATGATATCGTGGAAAATCTTTATGATATAGTTGAAGAAAACTATGATAACTACTTCTCACTTGATGTTGTACAATTATTAATCTTCTTTGATTTTGATGAAGATGGTAATCCTGACGATTACAATGAATACTTCGATTCATTGAACCAAACACAAAAAGATGAATTAATTGCTTTAACAGCTGCTTTTGAAAATGCTATTAGAGAATATGACAGCAACTTTGCTGATCTAGTAAACGAATACTTAAAAGCAACTAGAGATGACGAAACATGGGGCGAGTTCAAACAAGCAGGATTCTTACTGTTAACTGAAGACTTGAACATTCAAGATTCTGAAGACCAAGAAGTTACACATTCTCTAAATTATAGTGGACAATATGGAGTAAAAGATCGATTCGTTCCTGAGTTTACAGAAGCATTAATTGATTTATATCAAGAATACCGTTTACCACAAAATGCTGATTTGGAAGAACTAGTATCTAGTTTAGTTGTTACTGAATTCGGTTTACACTTACTACTTGTTGAACAAGGTGACGATTTTGAACAGTTCTCAGCTGCTTATTCTAGCGATGCTGAAGATGCTGATAAATATTCTGAAGCTGTATTCAATGATTCAGGCAAACCAACATTAGCTCAATTAGAATTATATGCACAATATAAGTTCTATGCTATGGTTTATGATTTGAGTGATACGGAGATTGAACAAAAATTCAACATCACTGTTCCTAAGATTCCAAGTTCAGTATCTGAAGCTTTAGAGTTCTACTTCGATGAAGTATTAAGTGAATTCTATGTATTAGGCACAGTTAATATTAGAATGGCCCAATTATTGCAAGATGGAAACTTCTTAGGCAACGATAATTTAGATATGACAAATGCTGAATTGATTGCTAATTTAGTAGAAATCGAAGAAGCTTATTATGGAGCAATTCTTAGTAAATATTTAGATTAATTAATCAAAAACATAAAAAAAACTGTAGGAAATCCTACAGTTTTTTTGTTATTTGGATAACTTATGTTTGTAATATCTTTCTCTATCTAAAACCCCGATTGGGCTAGTTAAATCTCCAGTTTCGACGACCTCTAACTCTTCACCCAATACGCATGCTTTAGAGTCAATGTTATCGATAAAATGAATCATTAAAGCTTCAGCAATGTTCGGTTTTTTCGGAGAACCGAAGTTACCGTAATAATGATGAGAGATTAAAATGTGTTGCAGTAACATAACTTCTTCTTCATCTTGAAAACCAAGTTCTCTAGCCACTTGATCTAATAAAGATACTCCCATAGCGATATGGCCTATCAATTTGCCTTTAACCGTATAATTGCTGCCTTCAAAAGAATCGAACTCACTAATCTTGCAAATGTCATGGAGGATTATTCCTGAATAAAGCAAATCGTCATTTAACCAATCATAAACGTCCAAGAAACCTTTAGCGAGTTTTAACATTGAATGAGTGTGGTAGGCAAGCCCTGAGATATAGGCGTGATGATATTTAGTAGCCGCCGGATACAATAAGAAATCTTCTTTTTTATCAAAATAGATCTTTTCAGTAATTGCTTTTAATACTGGATTTTTTATGTTACTAATTATTCTTTCAATATCTTTTTCTATTTCAGAGGTGCTAACAGGGGCGTGATTATAAAAAAATTTCATTAACTCGTCTCTTTTATCATCGGATATCTTGCATTCTGAGATCTTAACAAATTCTAAAACGTCTAAGTGTATCTTTTCTTTAAAAGTGATTCCTTCCGTTTTGAAATAATAGATTTTATTCAATGATAAACTGTCTTCCTTCTTTATTCTGACAATTACCGATTCATTATTTTCCGTTAATACCGTTACTGGATAGGTTTCGTATGTAGAATCGTTTATCTGCAATACTTTACCGTAAAAATTGTATTTTTGACCTAATTCAAACATTACTGGTCATCCCCCTTCTTGAATAAGTATACTCCGATATCTTTTAATAAATACTCACTAGCGTCATTCGATTCCAATTCTTCTTGAGCTAGCAATAAATTATACTCTTCAGGAATGATGATGGTTTCAAATACAGCAGTTGGTTTTAAAATTATTAATAAGTTGCATGTATCGTTGTAATGGATCATTATCGATCCTGAAGCCAAAGAAACCACTTCGGTCTTAGCTTCTAAATCGCTAGATGATTTTAGTTTAAAACAATTATAGTCTTTTCTTATTTTAATCAATTTTTTGATAAAATCAACACTTTTTGCATTTTCTTCTCTTAAAGACCAATCGATTTTATTAATTTCATCTCCAGAGATATAGGAATTTTCATCTAAATCTTTTGTTCTGAAAAATTCTTGTCCGGAATGGATGAATGGAACTCCTTGAGATAAAATCACCATTGCGGTAGCTAGAAGTTGCTGCTTCTTAATTAAAGCAGTTTCATCGCTCATGTACAAGCATTTGTCGAAGAATGTCATATTGTCATGGCATTCGACGTAATTGACGCTCTGAGCTGAATATTTAAACATATAACGATTTCTGGCACTACCTAAAATTACTTCTTTTACGATGTCGATATTCTCCAAGTTACCTGTAGCGTAACCAGGATCTTTAGGGTTGAAAGTAGAACCTTTAATCGTTTCTCTAAACTTGTCGTTAAAGAAACCGATTGTTGGTATTACCTTCTTGCTTCCCATATGCGCCATTCTATCGGAAAGGTTCGATGAATACATGTTCCAGCCTTCGCCATAGCAGATGATTCTCGGATTAATATCATGCAACTCTTGTGCTAACTCGTTCATTGTTTCATAATCGATTAAACCCATCAGGTCAAATCTGAATCCGTCTATTTTATATTCGCTTGCCCAAAAAAGACTTGCGTCGATTATCAATTTCCTTAACATTTTTCTATGAGTTGCCAAATCGTTGTTACAACCGGAAACATTGGTATTTATTCCGTTTCTATCAACGTGATATGAGTAACCAGGAACTAGTTTTTCAAAAGAAAAGTTAACTGCATCGTACACATGATTATAAACCACATCCATAACAACAGAAATATTTTTTTCATGCAACTTGTCAATCATCTTCTTCAGTTCGTTGATTCTAGCATATGGATCATTGGCATCAGTTGAATATGAACCTTCAGGGACGAAATATTGACTTGGATTATAGCCCCAGTTATATTGACTGTCCGGATCATTCTCGTCAATTCCTTCAAAATCAAATATCGGCATTAATTGCAGATGTGTGATTCCCAACTCCTGCAAATAATCAATCCCAACTGATAATCCGGCTTTTGTTTTAACGTTTTCTTCAGTTAACCCAAGATACTTCTTCGGATGTTTAAACTTGATTAAAGGGTCGCTGGAAAAGTCTCTAACGCTAGTTTCATAGATAACCGCATCAAGAGGATTGCCTGAAAAATCAGGCATATGATTTATTTGATAAGTCTTTGAAAAATCTACTATGTAATTGTACTCTCCATTAGCATTGCTGGCTTTTGCATATGGATCTTGAACAGTTTGTTCCTTACCGTTTACATAAACTAAATATCGATACTTAAATCCGTCCAAATCACCTTCGATAAAAGCTCTCCAAACTCCAGAAATCTTATATTCTAGATTATAGAACTCTTTACGGTTATCCTTGTCTACCAACTCTAATTTTACGTATTTAGCCACAGGAGACCATATTTTGAATTTAGTGCCTTCTTTTGAATAAGTAAAACCTAAATCATGTTTTTTATAGCTATAGATATTATCAAACAATTCAGTTCTGACAATCTTACCAGTATATAATTCAGACATTTCTTTTTTTGTGTTTTCCACAAAATACACTTTACCCAAATCAATATAAGCGTCAAAATTAGCTACTAGCTTAATTTCAACACCTAGGTTTATTTTTTGTGTAATTTTTAATTTGATGATTTCATCATTACCAACTAAAAAATAGTTTAAGTTATCCTGATAATTTTTAATGGGTATGATAATTGTCAACTCATCAAAATTATCCAGATAACAGTAAAACGGTCTTTTATCCATCTAATCTCTCCAATAATTGTATAGCATAAGCTTTTAGGACTTCTTTTTCGTTTTTTAAACGCCCTAAAACCACTTGCAGTTCTATTTCGTCGATTACTTTTCCAATAATCTCTTCATTGTTAATCTCTTTAAAACCTTTGATATCATGGCCGTTAACTTCAAGTTCTTCTCTTTTTTTTATTGGCAGTTCATGATATATTTTATGAATTAAATCTTCTTGATTGTTTTGCTCATTTAAAACTCTCAAAATTTCATTTGTTTGCAAGGAAATCTCTAAACCACACTTATATAAAATCAAGGGGTTGAAATGAGTATTTTTTATCGTGTTCAAAATATGGACGAATTTATTAATCAATAATTTGTCTTTGTTCGATAATCGCCATTTATCTGATATTTCTTTTTTCTGTAAAAACAAACTTAAAGCGAAGATTTGTTTGAAATTTAACTTGATTTCACTCTTAAAATATGTTTCCAGTCCAAATGAAAAATCTGGTAAAACATCAGAAAAACCAAGTGCCATCATATATTTTACAGCGCTTTTATCATAAGAGTTTTCAAAGATTTCTTCCAATTCCTGCAGTATTCTTTCGTTAGCCAATTCGTTAAGTAAATGAAGATTATTTTTCATACTTAAAAGTGTATTCTCTTCAATTGAAAAGTCTAGTCTGGAAACAAATCTTAAAGCTCTTAGAATTCTGAGTGCGTCTTCCTTGAATCTTTCGTTAGGATTCCCTATAGCTCTTATAACACGATTTTTCAAGTCTTTTTGACCGTTAAAAAGATCAATGATTTCTAAGTTGCCGTTCATCGCTAGAGCGTTGATTGTAAAGTCTCTTCTGCTTAAATCTTCCCTCAGTTTGTGAGAAAAAATCACTGATTCCGGTTTTCTATGATTAAGATATTTTTGATCAACTCGATATGTAGTTACTTCAAAACTTAAATCATCGATAAACACAGAAATTGTCCCATACTTCTTCCCGGTTGCTTTAGTATTTTTAAATATCTTTTCGACATCCTCAGGCAAAGCATTTGTGGTGATATCAACATCTTTTGACTCTAGGTTTAGTAAATAGTCGCGTACAAAACCGCCTACAAAGTAGGCTTCGTACCCAGACTCGTGCAATTTTTCGATAATAACTTGACCTAAAGAAAAGAATTTATCCATCAAAATCACCACTATTATTATACCATACAAGAGCTTTATTATACTAACTGTTTTCACTATAATTTACTCTGAAACTTGTTAAAGGGTTTTCACTAATATTAATGTTTATAAACATCATATTTCGTGTTATAATATCCTCTGGTGAGAATATGAAATCAGTAGCTGGTTTTAACAAATCTGAATTCATTGAAAGAAAGTCGAGATTTATCGGCCTATTATTTCACGTCGAGACTTTAGAAGAAATCAATGCTTATCTTGAAAAAACTAAAATCGATTACCCCAACGCAAATCACTATACCTATGCATATATCTTAGATGATAATATTGCAAAATACTCGGATGATGGCGAGCCAAACCGTACCGCTGGATATCCAATTTTAGAAGTAATTAAGAACAATGATCTTAACCATGTATTATTAATCGTAATCAGGTATTTCGGTGGAATATTGCTTGGTGGAGGAGGCCTTATAAGAGCTTATTCCCATACGGCTGCTTTAGTTATTTCTGAAGCTACATTCACAAAAAAAATAACTACATATACTTGTAAAGTAACATGTAGTTATGATTGTTTAGGGAATATCGATAAAACCATTAGAGAAAAGACTAATCTTGACCGAATTGATTATGGCAGTGAAATTGATTTTTATTTTTCGTTAAACGAGTTTAATTTTGATGATATCAAACAGAAACTCTTTAACTTAAACAATTATCAAGATCGCCTTACTATTCTAGATGAAAATCAAGCTTATTCTACAATAGATTATTAAGGCTTTCAAACAAAGAGACGATTGCGTCCACAAATAAATAACCTAGAATTACCGCAATAACCATAAATAAAAAACGAATTTGGTCTGACGAGTTTTTCTTGAAAATCTTACTTAAATCAACTGCTTGTAAGGCTTTGAAAATAAACATCGTCGCAATAAAAAACAAGATTATTCTAGATATATAAAATACACTTACATCAACGATAGCTAACATATTATCACTCCAATACTGAATCTGGGATAAAGGCGTCACTTTCAATATCCGTATAAATGTTTATGACTAGTTCATTAGGCAAACATACTATAGGCATTAAAGGTGAAGACGTAGGTTTTTGGAGTTGACATAAGTCCTTTGGGCTTTCTTGATAAGCCACGCTAATTTTTTGATCAACTACCAAAACTTTTATTCCTACGATATTATTATCTCTAGCATATGGGTCTTCCTCGTAAAGAGCGTCCATTTCCGTTGTCACTTTTCCAGGAACGTAATAAACCCCTTCAGCGGCTCTTCCCACGTGAATTTGGTCCTTATATATGGTATCATAGAGATGATATTCGTTATTTTCTAAATTAATCATCAGTATAAGTTCGTTTTGATAGACTATTTTAGCGAATGTATTGCCGGTAGAATTAATCCTTTGGACGATTCTAAAACCAAGGCCGCTTAAAAGAGCTATCAAAAGGATAATACCAATGAAAATTATATCGCGCTTTTTGATAATATCACCTTCCTCATCAAAGATATTATATAATAAAATTACTAATTTTGAAAACAAAATATAAAGGAGATTTTACTTAGAATGAAAAAAATTACTCTACTATTGTTTATAATCTTTTCATCTGTTTTATTAACAGCTTGTTCTGGCAACGTTAAAAACCCTAACGAAGATATTTGTCGGCCTGGACAAGCAGATGGAGTCTATATTTGTGAAAAAAGATACACTTCTTATTTTGATACGGTCATTTCATTAAAAGTTTATTATGATAAAGACGCCACTTATGACATCAATCAAGTTTATGAAGATTTTGAAGCGCTCAGCCTGAAATATCATCAATACTTTGATAAATATAATGCTTATGATGGTGTCGTTAATCTAAATACGATTAATAATTCTGAAGGTCCTACAGTAGTAGATCAAGAATTATTCGACGCAATCAAGTTCGCTAAAGAAAATGAAGATATTGTTGTTATTGATGGAGATTCATTGTTCAATATTGCTTTACATCCAGTTTTAATGGTGTGGCATAACGCAAGAAATAGCGGTGCTTGTGATTCTTTTATCGAATTTGGAGTAGACTATTGTCCGGTACCAACCAGTCAACTTAATGGAGTAAGTTTTAATACAAATCCTAATGATATCATCCTTAACGAAAGTAGTTTATCGGTTAGTTTCGCTAAAGAAAATATGGGCATTGATTTAGGCGGTTTTGCCAAAGGATACTTCAGTGAATTAGTGATTGAACACTTCAAAGATTTGAATATGAATTACATCTTAAATCTAGGTAATTCTAACGTTTATGCTAATGGAACAAACTTAGATAAACAAGACGGATTATTCTACATTGCATTAACTACACCTTTTAGTATTCAACCCGGTGATTATTATGCAGTTGTAAAATTATCAAACGGATTGAATCTAGTATCAAGCGGTAATTACCAAAGATATTTTAAAAATGTAGATGATTTAGAAGACGAAACAATTTATCATCATATCATCGATCCAAGAACCAATTATCCTGGTGGCGAGGCAACCAGTCTTACGATTTTATACACAGATGGAGCTATCGGCGATATCTTATCTACCGCAATCTATTTAATGACTGTTGAAGAAGGCCTAGAATTCGTGAATGACACCCCTGGCCTAGAAGCTTTATGGTACTTAGGTGAAGATAATATCGTTATGAGTGATAACTTCTCAGACTATTTGATGGAAGATATAATTTAAAAAAGCGCCTAAGCGCTTTTTTTTTAATTAAAGGTATTAATTCTGTCTTTAAATCCAACTATGACTTTATTTGCCAAATACGCAGTAATTATACCTGTCGGTACGCTTAAAGCAATCATATAAGGCAATAGGTAAATCAATGTCTCTGTATTAGAAACGACAATAGCAGCGGTTATTTGACCAACCATATGCATTAACGAACCAAAAACAGAAATACTATATAGCGATAATTTTGTTTTTTTGATTAAAATCATCGCAATAATCGCTAACATCCCACCTGAAATACTAATCCAGAACGAGTTGCTGAAAAGACCGCTATAAGTTAAAGCTACAATCAGTATTCTCGTGAATACAACTAAGAAAGCTTCCTTTTCTCCATGAGTCATTAATATAATTAAAGTTACGACATTTGCTAATCCTAATTTAACTCCGGGAACAATAAAAATTATTCCTGAGATTGCGGTTTCGACAATCGACAATACCACACTGATGGATATCATGATAGCAATAAAAACTAGTTTACGTATTTTCAAAATCTCAAATCCTTTACTTCTTAATTGATAAGTATCTAAATAGCATTGTGATTGGCCAGAATAATAAAACGATTAAAATGGCAATGAACCATAATATATTAGCAAAAAATTGAATGAATGTAAAGTTAATAAATATCGCTAGACCGCTGATAATCAAATAACCCCATAAAGAAAACAAGAATTGATGTTTTCTTTTTCTAATCAATTGTTGTTTTTTATTTAATTCCGGGTAAACTTCAAGAACGTCTTCCACTCCCCCGAACTCACTAATCGATTTATCGATAGCTTCTTCAAGAGGCGTACCGCCTTCCACCAAATCATCAACTTTTTCTTCGAGACTAAGCGTTAAAATTTCTATCAGTTCTTTTTTGTCTTGATCGTTCAAGTAACCCTTTAACAGTTTGCTGACAAAAGCTTTGATTTTATTCATTTGCGTCTCCTAACATATTAAACATTATATTTCTTAACATGTTCCATTCTTCTAGCATTTCTTTAAAATAGGCTTTCCCTAAAGCAGTTACTTTATAATAGCGGCGTTTACCACCAAACGTTTTCTCACCTAAATATGAAGAAATCAACTCTTTTTTCTCTAGTCTTTGTAAGACGGCGTAAAGAGTTGCTTCTTTAATTAAAAACAAGTTATTCGTTCTGTCTTTAATCACGCTAACGAGCTCATAACCGTACATATCTTTCTCAATCAATAATTTAAGAATTATAGTCTCGATATGACCTCGAATAACATCGCTGTTAATCATAACTACCTCTATTTTTTAATATATCCTATTGTGATTGCACCAGGTCCAGAATGAGCTCCAACTGCTGGAGTTAGAAGATAATCTTTAATTTCTCCTAATTCAGGGCGTTGTGTCATAACTTTTTCTCTGATGTATTTGACTGTTTCCGGATTGTTTGCATGAATTATAAATGCTTCCACATCTATTCCGTTTGTTTCTTCCATAAACTTTTCGATAACTCTATCTACAGCTTTACCAAAAGTTCTAATTTTTTCGATACTTACAACAGCACCGAATTTATCTATTTCAAGTAAAGGTTTAATTTTTAACATATTTGCCATAAATCCAGCTGCGTTTGATAAACGTCCATTTTTTATCAAGAATTTCAAGTCATTGACGGCGAAATAAATCTTGTTATTGTCACGAATGTATTCTAAATCTTTTATTATTTCATCGATTGATTTACCAGCTTTATAGCCTTCATGAGCTTTGAAAACCATTTTGCTTTCAATATAACCTACAGATTTAGAATCAAATACTCTAACATCAACGCCTTCAACCATCCTTGAAGCCATAACTGCGTTATCATAGATACCGCTCATCTTCGATGAAATTGTTACAAAAAGAATTGTATCGCATCCTTGATCGCGTAATTTTTCATAGGCTTCAAGCATAGTTCCTGTTGAAGCCATGGAAGTTCTTGGAACGATATTTGGGTTTTTATCTAGCATATCATAGAACTCTTGAGCGGTTAACTCTTCGTAATCTACAAATTCTTTATCACCCATAATCACCATCGATCTAATAACTTTAACGTCGAAATCAAAGTCCAAATAATCTATGGATGAATTTGTACAAACCATTAAACCTAACTTTTTCATAATTTATCCCCCTTAATAATTCTACTTAATTATAATCTATCTAGCAGAAAAGTCAATAAGTGGGAAAGAATTATGCTATCTTCTGCTCTTTCTAGACACAGATATAAAAATTCTTTTTCCTTTAAGTTTTTTCGACTTGCAGTTATTTAAAATAACTGGTCCGTAGCTTTTATCAACACTGAAGAATGAGAAAGTAGACATGATTGCAATGTCTTGAATCTCTCTTGCGGAGATTTTGACATTTGAAGTCACAAAGTCCAAAACATCAGATACAGTTAAATTGGAATCCTTACCGATGTTGATATGGAATCTGACTTGACTGTCTTTATTTCTTGAAGTATCTTGAGTATTGAAACTTTCATTGATATCTTCTGTTGTATTATGGTTAACTTCTAGAGCGTTTAGTTTTTTTAATAAAGCTGCTATAATTTCGTCTTCTTTCAGATTTTCACTGATTAACTGATTTAAAATCAAGTACTCATTTTCTAAAGATTCGTTATTGATAATCGTTTTGATTTCTTCAACAAATTTAGAACTTTTAACATCTAAAACTTTATCATAAGTAGGGATGTTGCGTTTCTTGATTTTTGAGTTTGATAATCTTTCAATCTCAGCTATTCTTCTCACTTCACCCTTTGAAACTAAAGTAAAGGAGTAACCGATGTTACCAATTCTTCCGGTTCTACCGATTCTGTGGATATAATACTCAGCTTTTTCAGGAACATCATAGTTAAATACCGCTTCCACTTTTTTGATATCTAATCCTCTAGCAGCCACATCTGTAGCAACTAAAACATCGATAACTCCATTATGGAACTTATTTAGAACATCTAATCTAGTTGTTTGAGGTAAGTCTCCATGAATCTTATCACAATTGATTTTTCTATCAATCAACTCTTCAGTTACCTTGTCTACTTGTAATTTTGTGTTACAGAAAATTAAAGCTAAGGTTGGTCGATAAATGTTTAACAGACGATAAATCGCTTCTGTCTTATTCTCTTTTTTGACTTTGTAATAATATTGCGAAATATCCTGATTAGTTAAGTCTTCGCCAACTGAAGATACAATTTCCGGACTTACTAAGTATTTCTTAGCTAAATCGACAATTCTCTTAGGCATAGTCGCAGAAAACATTAAAGTTTGTCTTGTTTCCGGTGTATACTCAAAAATCGTTTCGATATCTTCGATAAAACCCATTTTTAGCATTTCATCCGCTTCATCTAAAACAAGATACTTGATCTTAGAAAAATCAAGTGTTTTTCTTTTTAGATGATCAATGATTCTACCTGGGGTTCCGATAATAATCTGTGGTTTTTTTCTTAGTTGAGCAAACTGTCTTGTGATTATTTCTCCACCATAAACATTGACGATTCTACAGTTGTCAATGTACTTGGAAATATTAGTTAATTCTTGTTTGATTTGAACTGACAACTCTCTAGTTGGTGTCATTATAAGGGCTTGGATTTCATCACTGTTGAAATCGATCATTTCTAATAACGGAATACCAAAAGCAGCGGTTTTTCCAGTTCCTGTATGGGAATTTCCAATAACGTCCTTACCCATTAATAATAATGGAATTGTCTTTTCTTGTATTGGTGTTAAGTTAACAAATCCCATTTCTGATATAGCTTGTTGAATCTCATTTTTTATTTTCATTCTTTCCTCTTTATCTAAAAAAAATCAACTATTTAGTTGATTTTTTAAGTCTCTAAATCTATTATTTTAATTCCGTTTTCTATAAAGTATCTTGCACTGATACCTTGACCTCTAATACGCTTGCCGGTGAAACTGCCATCATAGATATTTTTATATCCGCAAGACGGTGATCCGTCTTTAAGTATTACATATTCGCAATTATATTTTTTCATTTTAGCTAGTGCTTTTTGTGCTCCTAAATGAAAATTCTCAGTAACGTCTAATCCTACTTTGTTTATAACAGAACCATTTTGCTGGATTTCGCTTTCAATCCTTGGAGTTGTTAATCCACCTAATTCTTCAGGACAGATTAAGATAACTTCTTTTCCTTGAAGATAATCCATAACTCTATTGTTAAGATTATTCTTACCGTTGTACTTACAGTTAACTCCAATTAAACAAGCGCTGACAGCGATTAGTTTATCTTTCATCTTATTCAAATGAATCGATATCGATTTTTATCTTTTTACCTTGCCTAGAAGCAGCTGCGTAAGAAATTGTTCTGATTGCATTGGCAATCTTACCACCCTTACCGATTACTCTACCTAGGTCCTCTTGGTTAACTAGGACTTGGATTGTAATAGAATCTTCATCTTCTGAAAATTTCTTAACTAACAAATCTTCAGGATGAATAACCAATGGCGTAACCAAGTCAAATACTAGTTTTTCAAAATTAACAGCCATTATAATACCTTCTACTTGCTATTCTTTTCAGATAAAAATTCGTTCATAACCCCAGCTTTTTTAAATAAACTTCTAACTGTTTCTGTAGGTTGAGCACCTGCATGTAACCATTTTTTTACCAATGTATTGTCAATTTCAACAAAAGCTGGTTGTTTAGTAGGATCGTATACACCAACGATTTCTAAATATTTACCATCTCTAGGTTTTCTAGCATCAGCAGCTACGATGCGATAAAAAGGTCTTTTAGTTGTACCAAATCTTTGTAATCTTAATTTTACCATAATAATTATCCTCCATATTTTTTATCTCACGCAAAATTATAGCAAAAAAAATATAGCCTGTCAAGTATTTTTTATTGACAGGCTATAAAATCTTTTATACTGAGAAATTAAATTGTTCCATCTCTTGTTTTGATTCTTCAATCTTTTTAACTAAGCGATGATTCTTTAAGTTTTTAAAGATATCTTCATACTTTTCTTCATCAACAAATCCTGTTAGATATCTTAGTCCTTCACTAATATAAGTTACGTTTACTCCTAGTTCTTTAATCTTGTTTACTATTTTCTTATGTCTGAAATATACAATTATACCTTTTCTTTTAACCATGTTTTCCCTCACCTTTTATTCTTCCAAAGAACATTATAACATATTTAAAAATTTAGCCAAATACTTAAAGCGCATTTTCTTTATTTTTTATTGATTGAGTGATATAATTATTGTGGTGATAAATATGTTATTAAGTAAAGATATTATAATGGATGGACATCCTACATTAAGATTAAAAGCAAAACCATTAGAACTTCCTTTAAAGAAAGAGATTATTGAAACTTTAAGGGAAATGATGGAATATATTGAGAATTCTCAAGACGATGAACTCGTTGAAAAATATGGTTTAAGACCTTCAGTTGGTCTAGCGGCTCCGCAAATCAATAAATCATTAAAAATGTTTTGTATGAAAACATTTGATGAGAATTTTAAGGAAATCCATCAATATGCAGTTGTTAATCCAAAGATAATTTCTCATTCTGAAGAAATGACTTATTTGCCTGGCGGAGAGGGTTGTTTATCGGTTGACGCCGAAACAACTGGTTTAGTTAAAAGAGCAAAGAAAATCAAAGCAAAGGTTCATTTAGTCGACTTGAAGTCTGGTGAAGTTAATGAGACTACTTTAAAATTATCCGGTTATCCTGCAATCGTCTTCCAACACGAGTATGATCACTTGATGGGAGTATTGTTTATCGACAAATTATCGGAATCATTACCTGAGATTGAACCAATTCACTTTTATTCGCCTGAAGAAGAGTAAAGCCCATCAAATTTGATAGGCTTTTTTTTTATATAATCTTTCTTAATTCTTGAGCGAAACTCTTACCAAATTCATAGATTTCTTGTTCTTGTTTTTCGGAAGGTCTGAATTTTATCTTTAATCCTGGTAAAGGTTTCATCTTCAATTGTTCTAATCTTTGGTTAATATTATCTACAGCTTCTCCGCTCCAACCATAAGACCCAAAACTAGTTGCGATTTTTCCTTTTAGTTCTTCATAGTGAACCTTAGATAAGATTTCCCAAATTGTAGGAAGAGTGTCTCTAACAATTGTAGCTGAGCCAATTAAAAATCCATTTGATTGCTTGATTCTCTTTACCACATTGTCAACTTTAGCTTCAATTAGATCGTATAACTCTACATTGACTTTTTCATTGAATTCTTCCTTAATAGCTTTTTCTATGATTAAAGCCATTTGTTTTGTGTAATTATAAGCGCTAGCAAATGGAATGACTACTAAAGGTACTTCATTAACTACTTCTTTTGACCGTTTTTCATATAACTTAACAGCTTTAATAATGTAGTCTTTCTCTAAAACCGCTCCATGAGAAGTAGCGATAATTTCAGGATAATATTCCTTAACTTTATTTATTCCTCTTCTAACCGCTGACATAAAAGGTGACATAATAGCGTCAAAATACTCTTTCAAGC
>Ga0265295_1003413_pt1 | contig 23196 bp, 21 predicted proteins | sample Munlansysbiofilm_FD_192503 | JGI IMG/M metagenome (GOLD analysis project Ga0265295, IMG submission 192503) | Leachate microbial communities from a municipal landfill in Southern Ontario, Canada - Methane capture system biofilm | ecosystem: Engineered > Solid waste > Landfill > Unclassified ...
TGTGTTGGCATAAACCCGAATGGGCAGGTTGGCTTCTCCACGAACTGTGAAGGCGTAGCCATCCTGATCAATCCAAAAGAGAGGATCCTCGCCGTCCATCCAGAGGAGAGCGGGGATGCGTTCCTGAATCACTACGTCAAGCATGTTGGGCATAGCGACGGAAACATGGGCTGATTTGATATCGGGAAAAGTTGCTAATATCTGTTCTTCGACTTCAGCCGGTTTGACGTGAATGATTGATTCACCGCTTACATTGAGAATTGACTTCACTTCCTCTGCCGGTACGCGAATGCCGCCACTTAAGTTAACTGTAGAGACCTCAAATGTAGCGGAATTCCACATGAGATAAAGCAAAACGATCATTCCAATTGCCAAGGCAAGGGAAAGCCAGCGCCAACTCCAACTGATTTTGGGAATTGACGGTAAGCGGATTTCGCTCCCTGGAGTTCCGGTGGGGAGGTAAACTTGTTTGCGCAGCCGATTGGAGCTGGTGTAACTGGCGGAACGGTTTGTATTGTGACGCGAAACCACACGCGAGGCATTGCTTGCATAGCGCGATGTTCCGGAATCTGCATGGGGGATTGGTTTACGCTGCACCGGTTCAATCTTGCGGCGTGCGCGGACCTGATCTGCCCGGGACATTTCGTTCTTATCTGCCATTCCCCACCTCAAAGGATCGTATGGTAATCGCCTGCTCAGCTTTCCGGTCCATCGCCAGTTCAATCAGGCGGTCAATCAGCTTACTGTAAGCTAAACCGTCGTATGCGAGGAGTTTGCTGAACATGCTAATTTGGGTGAAACCCGGCATGGTGTTGATTTCATTGAAATAAACTTTGCCGTCTTTTTTATCAAGTAAGAAATCGACTCTTGATAATCCGGCACCGTCAATCGTTTTGAAAGCCTGAATTGCCCAGGCTTGAATTGTTGCCTGTAATTCAAGGGGCAAGGGAGCCGGGATAGCCACTTCGGGGTCGCCGGAGAGGTACTTATCCTGGTAAGTGTAAAATTCATCACCGGGGACAATTTCGCCAGGTTGAGAGACGATTGGGTCTTCATTTCCGAGGACGCTAAGTTCGATTTCACGAGCTTCAATACCGCGTTCAACTAAAATGCGTCTGTCGTAAAGTGCGGCAAAACGCAAGGATTCTTCTAATTCCTGGCGATTTTTGGCCTTGCTGATTCCGACCGATGAGCCGAGGTTCGCAGGTTTTACAAAAAGCGGATATGGGCTGATTTGCTCGGCTTCTTTAACCACTTCTGCTAAATTTGTCTCAATCTGTTTGCGAATGAAAGTTTTATATTCTAAAACGGGAATCCCAGCTGCGGCGATGATGTCTTTACAAAGTGATTTATCCATTGCCAGGGAGGATGCCAAAACGCCGGCTCCAACATAGGCGCAATTTTGGATTTCAAAGAGACCCTGAATAGTGCCGTCTTCGCCAAAAGTGCCATGCAAGATGGGGAAAACCACGTCAATTTGAGTAATCTTTTGCAAAGTGCCGTCGACAACTTCATAGAGAGCCGGACGTTCGATTTTGGTCGTAATTAAGGCATCATTTAAGCTGTCCTGGCTTCCATTTTCGAAGTTGTCCAGCGTGTTTGTGCCGTATGTCCAGCGTCCTTGACGGGTGATGCCAACTTGGAAAATGTTGTATTTCTCTCTGTCAACAGCTTTTAAGACCGAGTGGGCAGACATGAGGGAGACATCGTGTTCTCCGGATTTACCACCAAATATCAGGACAAGATTAAGCTTAGTCGACATCGTCAAATTCTCCTAAAAACTCAACTTCGGGGAAGAGTTCGATACCAAACTGGTCCAAAACCGCTTTTTTGGCAGTATGAATCAGGCAATAATAATCCTGTGCACTGGCTTCACCGTTGTTGAGAATGAAGTTAGCGTGTTTTTCGCTAAAGGAAGCCCCGCCACAAGTAAGGCCTTTCATTCCGGCTTCGGCAAGCAATTTTCCGGCAAAGTTCCCTTGCGGATTTTTGAAGGTAGAGCCGAAAGATGGACCCTGGGGTTGGGTTTTGCGTCGTTTTTCGGTTAGTTCGTGAAGCAAATCCATACAGGTTTGCGGGTCGGACATTTCACCGACAAAGGTGGCTTCCAAAATGACTACAGCTTGATGCTCACGTTTAAACTTGCTGGAACGATATTCGTAGCCCATTTCTTCGTTGCTGAGCAGCTGTGTTCCGTGTTCACGGGAAAGCACGAGGGCTGACTGGAGTCTGTCGGCAACTTCGGTACCGTGTGCTCCGGCATTGCCATAAACCGCACCACCGACGGTTCCGGGGATGCTGTTTGCCCATTCTAAACCGCTGACACCGCGCCGGGAGGTGATTTGAGCAAATTCGCCTAAACTTGCTCCGCTTTCGGCAATGATGACGGGCGGATCAACTTTGGTGTTGACCTTTACGTTATGACTGCGGTTATGGATAATAATTCCGTAATAACCTTTATCGCTGATTAAGAGGTTGGAACCGCTCCCTAAAATATGATACGGCACGTCCAGCTCCCAGAGCGTTTTTAAGGTAGATTCCATCTCTTGTCTGGTGTGAATCGAGATAAAACCGGCAGCCGGACCACCGACTCGGGTCGTAGTGTAATTCGTTAAGCGAACTTCTTCCTGAAGACGATCGTCAAAAATTTCGCGTAGTTTATTAATCGGTAAATTAGTCATTTTTACTCTCCAATTTCAATTCATCACAGAGTAACTGTGCAAATTCCGGTCCTTTTCCGGCGGAGAAGACAATCATCAGGTCGTTTCCGGTCAGATGGGTGGAGATGTATTCCACCGCATCGTTGTAATCAGGAATGTAAAGGCAATTTTCGTCATTCACTTCTTCGGCAATTTGAGAGGGGTCGAAAGAGGAGTCATCCTCTCGTGCTCCATAAAGCCTTAAAATGATGCTGTGATCGGCAGTTTTGAGTGCATTGGCAAATTCGTGCTGCAAGCGTTCGGTGCGGCTGGCAGTGTGCGGTTCCCAAATTGCCCAAATTTTAGCGTCAGGATATTTCTGGCGGGCAGCTTCGACAGTTAGTAAAAGCTGGCTGGGGTGATGCCCATAATCGTTGAAGATTTTGACACTTTCGTTTTCGGCAAGCAATTCAAAGCGCCGACTGGTGCCTTCAAAAGTGATTAGGGCATTGGTCAAAGCGGCTAAATCAAGATTGAGCAAATGAAGAACCGCTAAAGCGGTAGCGCTGTTGGCAACGTTAAATTTGCCGGGCTGGTTAATCTTGAAGGGCCCGAAAGTTTGCTTTTCCGGTGTGGACAGGAAAAAGGTTTGGATGCCGTTTTCTGCCTGATGACCGGTGATTTGATAATCATTTCCGTCCTCAAAACCATAGGTCAAAACCTGATTGTTGGGGAAAGAATGGTTTTTAAGCATTTCTTGAATGCCCAAATTGTCTCCGCCGAGCAAGATAGTGCCATCTTTCTCAGTCTTGTTGAGGAAATCAACAAAAGCTTGAGTGTAGATTTCCGGAGTGAGGAAGAAATCGGGATGATCATATTCAATATTGGTGACCACGCTAATGAAAGGCATCAAACCAAGGAACATGTAATCGTATTCGTCCGCTTCGATTACAAAGAGCTTGTCTTTTCCGGAGTGGGCGTTGCTGTGCAGGTTCTTGATTTCCGAACCGAGGATGAAACTTGGGTCGAAAGCGGCTGCCTGTAAAAGGTGTACCAAAATTGCGCTTGTGGTGGTTTTGCCATGTGAACCGGCAATTGCCAAAGTGCTTGAACCTTCGGTAAGCTGGGGTAAAAACTCTGAACGTTTCAAAACGGGATGCCCAATAGCCTGAGCTGCGCGAACTTCTAAATCGTCATCTTTGATGGCTGAAGAGCGGATAACCAAATCAGACTGCAAAGCAAGTTCAGGGTGATGCCCTAAGCGCGTGTTAGCACCTAAGGCGCTGAGCGCATCGAAATAGGGGGACGGATGGATATCGGTGCCGCTCACTTGCCAGCCTTTTTCCAAGAGCATGCGGGCAATGGCTGAGATGCCGCTTCCACCGATTCCGATAAAGTGCACTTTCTTTGTCATAAAATCACCACCAATAAAATAGCAACCGTTGCCGCTAAAACACCGTAGAGCCAGGGTCCGGTGACCACCATTGGAAAAGAATTCTCGAGCAGTTTGAGGGCAGCCGCACCAACTTCGCTGGCTCCGTCAGGTGCTGAAATCCAACTAAAGGGATAACCTGCTTTAGCAATGTAATACCAGGCAGAGGAAAAGAAAATGTAACCATTAAGCGCACCGGCTATTGCGCCGAACATCATTTCAGAGAAAGATGAGCGTTCAAATCTTCCACTGTCGGAGAGTCTCCGGTAGGCTGGTGTTTGATAGCCAAAGAACGCCAGCACGAAGAGAATAATCAAGTTTGTCATCAGAGCTTTTGTGTTATCGGCTACAGGGAAAAATTTAGTAACGATAACTTCGATAATGAAAACAGCCAATACGCCTGAAACCACGACAACAATTTCTTTGCGGGCACCGCGAATAAAACCGATAATCGCAAAGAGAATGACGAAAAGATAGAAGACAAAATTTAAGCTAATCATCTGTTTTGCTATGCCTCCGCCATTTCAAATAGTAGTTCGGCAATGCGTTCTGCAGCCTGTGGTTTTGCCAGGCTGGTCATTGCGGCACTCATTTTTTGCATAGTTTGCGGTGTCTCGAAAAGCTTATTAATCATTGGCATGAGATTGTTTTTTAATTCTTCATCGCGTAATAAAACAGCAGCGTCCCTGTCCACTAAATAGTCGGCATTGACTTTTTGGTACTGCCAGGCGTGTGGATATGGCACTAAAATGGCAGGTAAACCGAACCAGGGATATTCACCCAAAACCGAAGCACCGGAACGGGAAACTGCTAAATCGGCTGCTGCCAAGGCAGCGCCCATCTCGTGCAGATAGGGGAAGGCGTGATAACGTTCGCCGACATTCAGGGTTTTGTTTTGAATGCTTTCCCAGTCATTATGTCCGGTGAGATGAATTATCTGGAATTTTTCCAGGAGCTGAGCCAAATTTTCCATTACGGCTTCGTTTATTGAATGGGCACCACTGCTGCCACCCATAAAGAGGATTGTCGGGAGAGAATCATCCAATTGGAAGTATTCACGAGCTTTGTTTTTGTCCCATTTACGGAGGTCTTCACGAATAGGATAACCAGTTACTGTCATAATTTTTTTCTCACTAAACCATTTTTTCGATTCTTCGGTCGTCAAAGCGATTTGATCGCTGAAACGAGAAAGGGCTTTTAAGGCTAATCCAGGCTCGATGTCGGGTACGTAAAGCAGTGATTGCAACTTTAAGCCTGCCAGAGCCATTGGAATGGCTACATATCCGCCGGTAAAGAGCAAGACATCGGGTTTGAACTCCTTTAGAATCTTTTTTGACTGTTGATAGCCTTTAGCCAGACGGAAGATGTTTCCGGGCAACTTTGTCAGAGAAATGCCATGAATGCCGGCAGCCTGAATGCCTTTAAACTCCAGCCCGGAGCGCCGAATAAGATCAGCCTCCATGCCGGTTTCACATCCTACCCAAAGGATTTCGTTTTTACTCTTATCGAGTAGTTCCGTTACGGTCAGCGCCGGATACACTCCGCCGCCAGTCCCGCCTGCGCAGATCAACAGTCGCACTGGTTTGACTCCTTTCCTGAATTTTTAGTCCCTGCCCTTGTCGGGCGATGTTCATAATGATGCCAACCGCTGCCAGGTTTACGACCATGCTGGAACCACCTGCACTGATAAAGGGCAGTTGGTTACCGGCAAAGGGGAAAAGACCGACAATAACGGCAATGTTTAGGAGCGCTTCAATCACAATCCAGGTGGTTAAGCCAAAAGCCATCAAAGAGCCGAGTCTGTCAGGAGCATTTTTGGCGATTTTATAACCGCGCCAAATCAAAATGACGTAAACTGCAATCAAGATGAAAGAACCAATCAAACCGGTTTCTTCGGCTATGACCGCAAAAATACTATCGGTATGGGGCAGGGGCAGACCGGTAAATTTGGTATTCGAATTTCCTAAACCAACCCCGAAGAATTGCCCTTTGATGATCGATTCATAGGCTCGTTTGTTATGATAGGAACTTTGGATTGGGTCTTTTAAACCGTTGATGTAATCAGTAACGCGGACGCGTCCGGTTGTGTAGAACCTAAGCGCCAAAATACCGGCTCCAAGGCCGGAGCCAACCAACAATAGGATTTGTTTAAGATTTCCTCCTCCAAGGAAGAACATTACGATACCTAAAGCCAGGACCGTGAAAGCTGCACTAAAGTCCGGTTGGAAGAAAATCAAGAGGGTAACAACCCCAACAATTGCCAACAGTGAGAACAAGCCACTGCGGGCGTCGGCTAATTGGTCTGTGTTGCGGTTTGCAAGCCAGACGGAAAGATAGAGAATGACGGCAACTTTTGCCAGCTCAGCCGGTTGGATGGAACCATTGAAAAGTGCACGGGAGGAGTTGAATTGAACTTCATTCCGTATTAAAACTGCCGCAAGTAGAATAATCACCCCAAAGACTATCCATACAACCAATTTTTTGAAGTTATGATAATCAAATTGAGTCAAGAAAATCATGACTGCCAAACCGAGGGCAATCCAAATTATCTGACGCTGGAAGATATAACCGGGCTCCTGCCCCAAACGGAGGGAAGCGTCAAGTTCGGTTGAATAGACCATCATCAAGCCGAAACCCAGCAGGAAAACCAGCGACAACATGAAGGGAATATCGACTGAGTAACCTTTGACGCTTCTCTTTTTGGTCTTTGGGGTGGTATGTTGAGTTGTCATAGTTTGCTAACCCAATCTCTAAAGAATTGACCGCGTTCTTCAAAATCTTTGAAAGCGTCATAACTGGTGCAGCCCGGGGAAAGCAAGACGACATCGCCTTCCAGCGCTTGATTTTGAGCGGTTTGGAGGGCTTCTTTCAGGTCTTTTGTGACCACAACGGATTTGAGCTTTTGCCCAGATTTTCGCGGGCCTATGGCGTCGCTTATCAACTGAGAAGCTTCGCCAAAGATAATTACTCTTTCTACCTGGTCGCGAATAACTTTTGCCAATTTGTCCCAAGGGAGATTTTTATCGCGACCGCCTAAGAGCAGGACAATCGGTTCTTTAATTGCGTCGAGGGCTGCCAGTGTGCGTTCTGGGGCGGTAGCGATGGAGTCGTTGATCCAGCGAATGCCATTAACTTCCCGGACTGTCTCCAAACGATGTGGCACGCCTTCAAACTCTTCTACCGCCATTTGAATTGCCGGCAGGGCTAAGGTCGCCGCTGCGGCAATCGCGGAGGCGGCTAAAACGTTGGATAGGTTGTGTTTTCCCGTCAAATTGATCCATTCAATCGGGAAAAGTTTGCGTTTTTCACGACCGATTTGGAGCCAGACGGAATCTTGATCGAGATAGGTACCATTCGCGCGCGGTTCGGGTTTATTGAAGCCAAAACTAATTAAGTCACCCTTCATTTCGCTTTGGAGACCCCAACTTACTTTGTCGTCGCGGTTTAGCACAGCGATATCAGCGGGGTGCTGATACCAAAGGATATGTGATTTGGCGTTGATGTAAGCATCCATAGTACCGTGACGGTCCAAATGGTTTGGTGTCAGGTTGAGGACAGCTGCAATTTGGGGAGAAAGGGTCATCAGTTCTAACTGGAAGCTTGAAAGTTCCATGACAGCTAAGTCGTCTTCGTCCATTTCATCAAGGAAATCAATTAATGGTTTGCCTAAATTGCCACCAACCCAGGCTTTTTGACGATTGCCTTTCATTCCAAAAGTGGTTTCTGCCATTTTGCCGACCAAAGCTGTTGTCGTGCTTTTTCCAGCCGAACCGGTGATGCCAACGACGGTGCAAGGAGCTTCTTCGAGGAATATTTGAGAATCATTTATCAGGGGAATCTTGCGAATCAATGCTTCCTGAATGAAGGGAATTGTGAGCGCTACTCCACCGGAAATACAGACCAAATCTGCGCCTTTAAGAATTTCAGCGTGATGTCCGCCCAAGTCAAAAGTGAGCGGAAGATTTTTGAGAACAGCTAATTCTTCGCCGAGCTGATCCTTTTCCCTGGCATCGGTTACGACAACTTCAGCTTCTCGTTTGCTGAAGAAGCGAGCAAGGGCTTGACCCTGGCGGGCTGCTCCGATGATAACAATCTTTTTTCCGCTATAGTTTTTCATAATTTACCTTATAAATGAGAGGCCAAGCCCGAGCATGGCTCCTACTAATTCGATGATCCAAAAGCGCATCACAATTTGGCTTTCGGTCCATCCGATTAATTCAAAATGATGATGAATTGGTGAACGTTTGAAAATGCGTTTCCCATTGGTGATTTTGAAATAAGCCACCTGAATCATGACACTTAAGAGTTCCGCCATCGGAATGATGGCAATCAAGGGCAAAAAGAGCCAGCGACCGGTCATCAGGGCAACTATCGCAAGCGATGCGCCCAAAGATTGCGAGCCGGTATCGCCCATAATAAGGCGTGCCGGATTGGCATTGAACCAAAGAAAACCAGCCAAGGCACCTACAATTGTGAAACAGAAACGACCTAAAAAGACCTGATTTTGCATCAAGGCGATAATGCCATAAACGCCGAAAGCGGTCATGGAAATGATGGATGCCAAACCGTCAAGCCCGTCAGTAAAATTCATGGCATTAGCCATACCAACGATGATAATTACCGCAATCGGAATGTAAAACCAACCTAAATCCAGCGGTAAGTCAGAAGCGGGCCAGAATAAATGGGGCACATAAAGGATGTTTTTCAAGGCATAGGCAATGATGAAAGCGACAACGATTTGTAAAATAAATTTCGTCCTGGCGCTCATTCCCAAACCTTTTCGTGAGCCACGAATTCCTTCCCAGTCATCCACCGCACCAATCAATGCGAAAGCCCACATGCCTGCCAAGGGAATGAAAATTGAGGATCCATAAAAACTTGTTCCGCCAAATAGTGCAACGGCATTCAAAATTACGGTCAGCAGGGTTATCGGAACAAGGAACATAAAGCCGCCCATTGTGGGGACTCCTTGTTTCTTCTGATGAATATCGAGCTGTTCATCACGAATAATTTTGCCGACATTGAACTGAGTTAGCAATTTGATAATCGGTTCACCCCAAATTGTCGAAAGCAAAAAAGCTATGCTGCTCATGGCAATCGCTAAAGAAAATCCACTCATTCGTTTTTTTCCTCCAGGGCGACGATTATTTTATCCATTCTCATACCATGCGAGCCTTTGATTAAAACAGTTTGACCGGCAGTGAGAAGGCTTTGCAAGAATTCGGCTGCTTCTGTAGAGCTCTGAAACCAGGAAACCGGCAGATTTGCGGAAGAGGCATGGCTATAAATGGCTTCGGCAGTGATTTTGCTGCGTGGTCCAATCAAAATAATTTGATTGGCAACTTCAGCCGCTTTTCTTCCAACTTCTTGATGACCTTCGGTTTCGTATTGACCGAGTTCGAGCATATCGCCCAAAACCGCAATTTTAAACCCATTCAGGCTCTCAAGCAAATCAAGGGCAGCGATTGTTGAAGTGGGAGAGGCGTTATAGCTGTCATCAATGATTTTGGCACCGCTTCTGTGCTCAAAAACTCTGACTCTTTGCAGGATGTCCTCTGTTTGGAGTGCCCTTTCAATCTCATCCCAGTTCATGCCAAGCTCGAGGGCAACAGCAAAGCTGGCGAGCAGGTTATAGACCGAATGCTTGCCGAGCAAGCTTGAGCTGAGTTTGTGGCAATTGCCTTCGAAATGAACATTAAAACGGATGCCATCCAAGCCAAGACTTTCGATTTCGTCTGCCCAAAGTGTGGCTTCGGAATGCAAACTGTAGCTGATTATTTTAGCTGAGGTGTTTTTAGCCATTGTGCGAACGTGAATATCGTCGTAATTCAAAACCGCCAAACCATTCGAAGGCAGGGCTTGAACCAATTCAGATTTACCGCGCGCAATTGTTTCGATATCTCCGGCACGTTCTGCATGAACAGTGCCGATGTTGGTAATTATCCCAATTTTAGGCAATGCAATTTGGCAAAGCAATTCAATTTCACCCGGGACATAAAAGCCCATTTCGAGCACTGCGACTTGATGCTTTTCATTCAATGATAGTAAAGTCAGGGGCAAACCGATTTCATTGTTTAAATTAGCCTGGTTTTTGAGGACATTGAATTTTGCGCTTAAAATCCCAGCCAATGTTTCTTTTGTCGAAGATTTACCGACACTGCCGGTAATACCAATTACGGGGAGCTCGAATTGTTTTCTCCACCAGGCGGCGACTTCTTGCAAGCCTGCCAAAGTGTTGGGAATAAGCAGAGAAAATGGTGTTTCGCCATGGTTTTCGATCGCTTCACCCAAACGATAAATCGGATAGGTGCTTTCGATTTCGTGTTCAACCAATGCCATAACAGCGCCATTTTTGAAAGCGGCATCGACGAAATTGTGTCCGTCATTATTTTCGCCGGATAAGGCAATGAAAAGGCTGCCCGGGCTCACCTTGCGGGAGTCGACGCAAGCGCCGCTCACAAGCGAGTTGTAAGTAAGCCCGCCTGAGCTCATTCCGAATGCTTCCAAAACTTTGGCGACGGTTAACATTTCTTATTCACCATACCAATCGTCATTATTCACCAGACGGCTTTCTTCAGGGGGAAGGTCCATCAGGACAACCAGTTTGCTGACAAAATCCGAGAAAACCGGAGCGGCTGTTTCAGAACCCCATTGTGAAATGGAGGGTTTTTCAAGCCAGATATAAACCAGAAACTTAGGATCGGCGGCCGGTCCCCAACCAACGAAAGAGGCGTTGGTTTCAGTTGAGGAATAGCCGTAAGGAGTGGCAATTTCGCCGGTGCCGGTTTTACCGGCAATAGCATATCCATCTACCAAAGCGTTAGAGGCTTCTGTTTCGAGGGAGGTAACCAGCATATCGGTGATATCGTGAGCGGTTGAGGCTTTGATTGGGCTGCGAACAACTACCGGAGAAACATCATGTTGTACTCCGTTGATAATCATAGATTTCACCACATGGGGAGCCATCATTTTGCCATCGTTGGCGAGCGAACCGATTGCCATAACCATTTGTATAGGAGTGAGCGAAATGCCTTGCCCAAAGCTGTTGGTTGCCAAGTCAACTTCGTACCAATCGTTGCTGCCGGGCAATTTCATCGGGAAGTAATTTTCACCACCCAGGTCAATGTTTGTTTTTCGGTCCAAACCCCAGTTTTTGAGATAAGAGTAAAAAGTTTGCTCTCCCATTTCGGTTGAAAGCCAGGCCATACAAACATTTAGCGAATATTGGAGGCATTCCGTCATGTCAACATCTCCCCAGCCTCCACGGTTCCAGTTGTAAATGGTGTGACCGCCAATGGTAAAAGCGCCGGTATCGTTAAATCGGGTATCCGGATCAACCAAGCCAGAATCAAGCGCAGCTGCCATAGTGAGGACTTTGAAAACCGAGCCCGGCTCATAACTTTTGCTGATTGCAGCATTGTATGGGGTTGGATCAGGGAAAAGCTCGCCATATTCCCAATATTCGTTTGGGTCAAGGCGTGTGTCTGAAGCCATGGCAATGATGGACCCATCTTCAGGGTTGTAGACAACGATGCTGCCACCTTCGGAACCCGACCATTCAATCGCTTCGTCAAGGGCTTCTTCTGTCATAGCCTGAATTTCCCGATCTATTGTCAGAACAAGGCTGATTCCGGGTGTGACTTCTTCTACAGCGCTCAAAGTTTGAGGGTTGTAAGCTAAGAAAACTTCCCGAGGTGTACCTGAAAGCTGTGTGTCATAAGCTTCTTCAAGACCGAAATAACCGTTGCCACCGGTTCGGTCAAGAAAACTGTAAAAACCGGTGATGTTAGAACCGAGTTCTCCTTCAGGATAGGAACGTTGGGAATGGGCAACCCAAACCAAGCCGTCGATACTTGGAGCAACTTCATTGCCTTTGGTGTCCCTGCTACGATAGTCGGCATCAATCGTTTCGAGCTGCTCAATTTTGTCTGCCGTAACGAAATCAACCAAAAGTCGGTAATAGGGGTTGCCGTTTCCCGGTTCTGTTTCGGCATAACCAAGCACTTCGGAGTAATCCAAGCCAAGAACGCTTGAAGCAACACTGGCAATCGTTTTCGGTTGGCTAACCGAATTTAGATCAAGGGCAACTTCGTAAGTGGTTTCATTGCCGGCAATTAAGCGACCTTTGGCATCATAAATGCTGCCACGATCGGGATAGACTATGCGGGTCTCTCCCTCATATAATTCACCTTCACTAAGTAGTTGTGAAGCTGCCTCAGTGTGTTGAATTCGGAACATTTGTATGCCAATGACAACAGCAACAACTGTGGCGATAAAGGCTATAAGGTAGAAACGCTTTGTGGTGCTTTCGCTCATTCTTGCACCTCATCTGTTGGGCTTGTGGTTCCGGATTGTAATTTTTGAGATAACCATTCGACAAAACCACTGGTAAATTCGGGTAATAATACAGGAGAAGGTTCGGCTTTGATAACCGGAGGCGGTGCCAGTTTAGGACCGTCAGCCGGGATATAGCCGGGGACTTCAAGGTAGAGTGCCTCATCGATTGTGAGCGGTCTCATGTTCAAAGAATCTAAGCGGGCTGAAAGTTCGCGAACGGACTCGATTTCGCCTAATTGTGTTTGTAGGTCGTTGTTCTCGCGTTTGAGATTTGCCAGGTCTGATTCGAGGTTTTGAATTCTGCGACCGGTTGCGGCGGATTGTCCGCTAATGTTCAGATATAAACCGGCAATTACTGCAATGACAACAACAATCAAAAGAAAAGCACCAACCCGCTGAATCTGGGTTCGCCAGGGAGCTTGTTTGTAGGCTTGTAATAAATCCTTTTCCATAATGCTACTACTTTTCTTTCTGTGCTTTACATTTTTTCTGCGACTCTTAGCTTTGCGCTTCGAGCTCTTGGGTTTATTTCTACCTCCTCATCTGTTGGACTGATGGGGCGGTTGGTAAGAATTTTTATGCTTGCCTTATGTCCGCAGGTGCAAATTAGTTGCTCAGGTGGACATATACAATCGACGCTTTCTCGTTTGAAGGTCTGTTTGACAATTCTGTCTTCCAATGAATGGAAGCTGATGATTGCTAACCGTCCTTGTGGTGCGAGGAGTTCTATCAAGCTCGGGATGGCTTTTTCGATCGTTCGTAATTCATCATTGACGGCGATTCGAATTGCCTGGAAGCTACGGGTAGCGGGGTCGATTTTGTTGTGTTTTCCTCCGAAGGCAGAACGGATTGCATCTGCCAGTTCGAATGTAGTCAAAATCGGTCTTCTTTGGACGATTCTTCGAGCGATCTTACGCGAAAGTCTCTCATCGCCATAACGCCAGATGATGTCCGCCAGTTCTGTTTCGTCCAGATTGTTCACCAGGTCGGCTGCGGTTTCGCCTTTGGTGGGGTCGAAACGCATATCGAGGGGAGCATCTGTGCGAAAAGAGAAGCCGCGCTCAATCTGATCGAGTTGCATAGAAGAAACTCCCAGATCAAGAACGATTCCATCCACATTATCCCAACCTTTTTCAGCTAAGACAGCGGCTGCGTTCAGATAGCTCTGATGAACTACGCTTGCCCGCATTCCGAAGGGGCTGAGACGCTCTTTGGTGAGTTGGACTGCACTTGGGTCGAGGTCGAGAGCAATTAATTGACCATCGGGGGAAGATGCTTCGAGAATTCCAAAGGAATGCCCGCCTGCACCGGCTGTGCAATCAAGATAACGCCCAGAGCTTTTTGGAGCCAGATATTCGATTGTTTCTTGGTAAAGTACGGGGCGGTGGGGCTGTTGAGCCGGATTCACCGCTTTCATCAATTTCCTCTTTTTGTTGTCACGTAAAGGCTGGCGAATGCCCGTGCCTGCTCTTCGGGGTCGATTCCGGCTTCGTAAGCTTCGAATTTTTCGGTCGACCAAATTTCAAAGTTATCGCCAACACCGACGAAGATCACATTTTCCTCAATTCCTACCAACTTCCGCAAGTGTAGTGGAACGAGGATGCGCCCGGCTGAGTCATATTCAAGGCTTGCAGAATTACTAATAATCTGACGTCCAAAGGCGCGCATAGTCGGGTCGGTCAGTGAGAGAGAACTGATGGAATCAGCCAGATTTTGAAAAGCTTCTTTGGTCAATCCCATAATGCATTGGTCGATCCCTCGGGTAACAACAATACCTTCCGGAGCAAGCTCGCGGTAAGCAGAGGGAACGGTCATTCTTCCCTTTTTGTCGATGCTGTGAGTGAATCTTCCGTAAAACATTTGTTCTATTACCTTCTTTAAGCAGTGAAGCGCCAATGGCGCTCCTTCGTCTGTCTGACATTCTCCGACACTTTATGACAACTTTCAACACATTATAGGGTCAAAAGGCTAAAAAAGCAAGCCTTTTTCGCTTTTTGTATCACTTTTTGGGAGATTTGGTCTTATATTTTTTGTTTGCTGGGGAAGCATCGGGGAAAAAAGCCAGGAGCTCAATTTCTTAATAAAAACAGGCAGGTTTTTAGCCTGCCTGATGAGGGAATTCAATTGATTAAGGCCTTGAATGCAAGGGCGGGCTCTTGCCCACTCCGCCGTATTAATTGTTAGGTTGTCGGAGTCCGCAAAAGAGGCGGTCGCCGTTCACTGCGTTCCGGCACTCCGTCCGACCTATAACGTTCCAGCACTTCGTCAGATCTACTCAGAGCAATTACAAGAAAATATATTCGAAACAGAATGACAAATTCCGACGGTATAATAAGGCATGATTCAGGCAATTAATCCAGGAGGTATTTGCACATGACACTCGAAAATCGCACACTTTATTTTGGTGATAACTTACAGGTTATTGAAGAACGATTTCCTGATAATTGGTTTGACCTGATTTACCTGGATCCACCCTTCAATTCAAACCGGAATTACAACGTACTATTCAAAGAAGGGCAGGTGGATGCCTCAGCGCAGATCAGGGCATTTGAAGACACCTGGGAATGGTCGGCGCCAACTATCCGGCTTTTCAACGAGCTTAAGGAGAACCCAAATCCCCAGATTGCGATCATGATGCAGAGTCTGTTTGAGATCATGCGGGATACTCCAATGATGGCCTACCTGGTGAATATGACTGCCAGGCTGATCCCTTTGAGACGAGTTTTGAAAGAGACAGGATCGATTTACTTGCATTGTGATCCGACAGCAAGTCATTATCTGAAAATGATCATGGATGTGATCTTCACCAAACAAGGGGGAGAGTTTCTAAATGAAATAATCTGGTATTACGGACCGAAGGCTACCCAAAGAGCGACATCATTTCAACGAAAACACGATGTGCTCTTACTGTTCACAAAATCTCGACAAAACCATGTTTTTACGTGTCCTTTGCAGGAGTATAGTCAAGGCAGTCTTGACGAAAGGGAGACTCGATACAAGCATGAGGATGAGCTCGGTCGTTATCGGCTAACTACTCGTCGAGATAAGGATGGTAATAAATATCGGGCAAAAGTTTATCTAAATGATGGTGTCATTATGACTGATGTTTGGTCTATTCCTGTTATCAATGCAACAGCAAAAGAGCGCCTTGGATATCCCACTCAAAAGCCCGAAGCTCTTCTGGAACGGATCATACAAGCGTCCAGTAATGAGGGTGATTGGGTATTGGATCCGTTTTGCGGATGCGGGACAACCGTTGCAGTTTCAGAAAGATTGAAACGGAATTGGATTGGAATCGATATCAGTATGCAATCCGTGAATGTAATCAGAGAGCGGATGAAAAACCATTATCCTGGAATCAAGGTAAACATTGACGGTATCCCGATGGATTACGAATCAGCTGCGGCATTAGCAGAAAAAGATAAGTTTGCCTTCCAGGATTGGGCGATCACGCTGGTGAACGCAAACCCACCAAGCGGCACTTCCAAAAAAGGCGCAGACCGGGGGATTGATGGAATAATTCTCTTCAGAGAGAAAGTGGATTATCAAAATCCGAAATTAAGAAAAATCATTGTTCAAGTGAAAGGTGGGGGAACGAACAGAGGAGATGTCGCCAAGCTAAAAGGCGATCTGTTGAGAGAAGATGCACCGATGGGCATTTTGATCACACTAAAAGATGCAACGTCAGAGATGAGAAGAGAGGCTCTGATGTCCGGGGAGTACCAATATACGGAAGCGACAGCCTTTCCAACAATTCAGTTGCTGTCGGTCCGTGAGTGGTTCGAAGGCAAGGAGCTAAAACTTCCGGCAGATACGGTAAATCCGTTTAAAAAAGCGGAACCGAAAAAAGGAAAAGACATCGGGCAAATGGAAATTGATTTGGGTTAATCATTCGATGCTGACTGTTGCAAAAATCGCCCTTGAGAAAATGGTGATTTGCCGTTAAAATCAAGTTATCAAACCAACTGGGTCTCGAAGGAGGATTCTTATGAAGTCGCGTCTTTCCCGCATACTACTTTCCATTCTTATACTCTCTCTTGCTTTGCATACTTTCAGCCTTCCTGCTCAGGCTCAATCAGAACCGAATGAAAGCCAGGCTGAAATTGAAAACGTGCCTTTGGAATTCTTTGAACGACACCAAAGACATGCCGAAACTGGTGAACGCCGGGACGCCATTCCACCAAGCCCCGAGGTTATTGCTAAAACAATGGCACAAGTGGAAAGTTTTAATTGTGCGAGCGTTGAGGATGTTTCAATTCTCGAATGTGAAGCCTTGGTCGCGCTTTACGGATCGACTAATGGTGCCGGTTGGTACAGAAAAGATAATTGGCTAGAAGACACAAAGGTTTCTAGCTGGTTTGGAGTTACGGTTGATACTGGGGTAATTGAAATCAACCTTTCCTACAACCAATTGTCTGGCAGCATACCAGCAGAATTAGATAATTTGTCTAATTTACAGATTTTGTGGCTAGGCTACAATCAATTGACTGGGAGCATTCCAGCAGAATTAGGACATTTGTCTAATCTGGAATTTTTAGCCCTAGAAAACAACCAATTGACTGGGGGCATTCCAGCAGAATTAGGCTATTTGTCTAAATTGGAGGTTTTGTTCCTATTTGAGAATTTCTTAACCGGGAGCATTCCCACGACCTTAGGTAATTTGTTTAATTTGGAGATTTTGTACCTAAGCGATAACCAATTGACCGGGGACATTCCAGCAATATTAGGCAATTTGTCTAATTTGTGGGTTTTATTACTTGACAGCAACCAATTGACTGGAAGCATACCAGCAGAATTAGGCAAATTAGATAATTTGCTGGGTTTGTTGCTAAGTGGCAACCAATTGACTGGGAGCATTCCACCAGCATTAGGCAACTTAGATAATTTGGAGGGTTTGTTGCTAAGTGGCAACCAATTGACTGGAAGCATTCCAGCAGAATTAAGTAATTTGTCTAAATTGCAGGAATTGTACCTAAGCCAAAACCAATTGACAGGGAGCATTCCAGAAGAATTGGGACAATTAACCAATCTTCGTTACCTGCGTTTGAATGAAAATGCATTTGAAGGGGATGTTCCAAACAACTTAGTGAACCTGATTTACCTCTGTGAAAGTTTTGATCAGAATAATGGTTGTGAGTATGCTGAAAATGGGTTAGATCTTGGCTATAACCGGCTTAATGTCCCTGTTGAAGAGCCTTTGGCAAGCTTTCTTGAAATCAAAGACCCGGATTGGTACAAGACCCAAGCGGTCAAAGCCACTATTCCTGGAGAAAGCGGGGGTATCATTCAATCGAGGGATGGCCTGATTAAGATCGAAATCCCCGCCGGGGCTTATGTTGGCGAGATGACTTTCCACTTCATTCCCCATTCTGTGCCCGGACACCCCTTGAGAGTATTGACGGAAGCACATAATTACTTTGAATTTATCGCCTATTTAGATGGAGAGGTGGTTAGCGAATTCAATCTGCCTCTGACAATCACGATAAACTACACCGACCAACAGATTGAACCGGTTTTAGAAGAGGATCTAAACCTCTATCATTGGAAGAAAGATCAGTCAGTCTGGAATGACGCAATATCAGCTTGTCCTGGTGGCGAATACGCCCGCAATCCAGAAGAAAACTGGCTAAGTTTGCCTCTTTGTGAGCTTGGTGAATTTGCTTTGGCGGGTGGACCTCTCAATGTCTATTTACCCCTGATTAGGCGCTAATCTAAATTATAAGTCGGGCTCTGCTATATTGTTTCCGGGCAAGAAGCAGAGCCTGATTTCATCTTATCAAAGCATTGGACGTAAGGGCGGGACTTTTCCTTTAGAAGTCAAATATTTGATATTAAATATTCCCATCGTACGGGGGTCCCAATCACGAGCGCACAATAATCGCCCAATTAGCCAGACCCGCCCTTGCCAGATTGAGGCATGATGCCATTAGGGCGGGTTTGCTGGATTGGGTTTGGCAAATCGCTCACGAATTGAACCCGCCCGTACATTTTGTTTTGCCCACATTGTCGGAGTCCGCAAAAGAAGCGGTCGCCGTTCACTGCGTTCCGGCACTCCGTCCAACCTACGGAAAGGGCGGTAGGATAACTTTATTCAATCTTCAAAATTTTGTAATCAATGGTCTCTCCATTAGGCAGGTGGACCTTGGCGGTGGAGCCGACTTTTTTATCAATCAGGGCTGCGCCAATCGGAGAGAGGTAGGAAATTTTCTGTTGCTTCAAGTCTGCTTCGCTGGCACCGACCAGGGTCCAGGTTTCTTCGTCTTCGCCTTCTTCCTGGATGGTTACGCGATGGCCAATCTGGACATAATTCTTGCCGACATGGCTTTCGTCTGTGATTTCAGCAGTGGATAAAATGGCTTCAATTTCTTGAATGCGGCCTTCCAAGAAGCCCTGGTCTTCTTTTGCGGCTTTATAGTCCGCATTTTCTGAAAGATCGCCCATTTCGATTGCGCTTTTGAGGCGTTTAGAAAGCGCGTCGCGTTTGGGGCCTTTTAGTTCTTCAAGCTCCTTTTCCAATTGGGCTTTGCCATTGGGCGTAATTAAAAGTGGTTTTTTCATGATGCCTTTCTAAATGAATGCTCTTAGGGTAAAACGGTTACGTCAAAAAGACGCTGATATTCGTCAATTGCAAAGCGGTCAGTCATGCCGGCAATATAATCACAAATTGCAGTTTCGAGACCTTTTTCCGGGATTATCTGCTGAACTGCGGGTGGCAGGGCAGACGGATTTTTTTGATAGGTGTCAAAAATCCGGGAGATAATTTCTTCGGATTTGTTCGCCATGCGAACGACGCGATAATGGCGATAAAGGTTGTTAAAGAGAAAATCCTTCAATTCGCGGTTGCGGCGATACATATCTTCACTAAAACCGACCACATTGTAGGGTAATTTTTGCAATTCGAGCGCGGATTTGATATTCGTTTTGCGCAAATAGCGGTCAATTGATTGCACGAGATCTGAGATCTCAAAACTAATCAGGCGACGAATAAGCTGGTGACGGGAGAGTTCGTCGAGCGTGTCGGTTCTGCGCCGCCCAATGCTCTCGTTGACAATTTCCCAAATGGCAATGCCATCCAGCTGAGAAGGGGTGATCATGCCGGAGCGTAAACCGTCGTCAAGGTCGTGGGACGTGTAGGCTAATTCATCGGCGACGTTAGCAATTTGCGCCTCAAGATTTCCGCGAAGCTCGGGGTCATAATCTTGAGCGTCTGAGCGATCGTAATCGGTTTCGTGTTTAACCATGCCTTCCAGAACTTCCCAGCTCAAGTTGAGACCGGGAAAGTCAGGATAACGATTTTCGAGGACGCTGACAATCCGAAGCGAGTGGCTATTGTGATTAAAACCGCCATGGTCGCTCATCATTTTTGACAAAGCGCTCTCTCCGGAATGACCGAAGGGGGGATGACCGAGGTCGTGAGCCAAGCAGATTGTTTCAACCAAATCCTCGTTGGCACCTAAGGAGCGGGCAACCGAACGGCCGATTTGGGCAACTTCGAGTGTGTGGGTTAGACGCGTGCGATAATAATCGCCTTCATTGTTGATAAAGACCTGTGTTTTGTATTCCAGCCGCCGAAAGGCAGTGGTGTGCAAAATACGTTCGCGGTCCCGCTGGAAGCGCGTGCGTAAATCAGCCTCTTCTTCGGGGTATTTTCGCCCTTTAGAGTTTTTGCTAAGAATGGCGTATGGTGCCAATTGTTGCGCTTCAAATTCTTCGAGTTGTTGTCTTGTGTAAATCATGTTTTAACCTGCTTGTAGTATAGCCTAAATCATTTATAGAGGCAAAAGTCTTTTCAATCATTGGTATAAGTCCTATGAAATAATTGTGCCCGAATGCCGACCGATCAGGGCATTGTGCAAGTCATTTTTAGCTTCAGCATGAAAAATTTCAATTTGTGTGCCCGGAATTGCACGGCAGAGGGCTTGCATTTCTTCAACTTTGGCACGCATTCCGCCGGTTACGTCCTGATTTTCTGAAGTTTGTAATGTTGCTTCCAATTTGGCGTCTTTATCAAGCTGGCGAATTGGGCTCTGATTTTGAGGAAAATCAGCAAAAACAGCGGCTTCTTTGCCCGCCAAAAGAATTCGGGCTGGCTTTAGCTCCTTTGCCAAATGGGCGAAAAGTTCTTCGGTCGAAAGAATGGTGCCGCCAAGTTTTTCATCAAAGACGACATCGCCATAGATAAGGGGAATGAGATCCTTTTGCAAAGCCATTTTTAGCGGTTCAAGATTCCAGCTTTTTACCTTTTTATTTTCTAAAAGGATGCTTGCGGAGGGAGGAAAGGCAATCAAATCCAGACCGGCTTGCCTGCCAGTTTCGAGAACGATTTGGTTCAATTTTCGGGCTGAATGCCAGACTTCGGCGAAACCATGCCACTCTTCGCGGTTGTTCACGCCATCTCGGGTGTGATATTTTGCGGCAGCATGGTGGCCAAAAGAGCCTGATCCATGGCCGAGTAAGACCTTTTGGTCAGGATTTTCGAGCATAAATTGCTTGAGGTCGCTGAGAAGGGTTATAATCAAATCCGGTAAAGCGGTTTCTGCCCGGGCTTTATCGGTAATTAGCGAACCGCCCAATTTGAGAAAGATGAGCTTAGCATTCATCTTAATTCTCCTCAGCTAAGAGGCTGGTATGGAAGGCTTTTCCGCCAGAGGCTTGATTCAGGGCGGAGAAAACATTTTCAATTTGGCTTTCTTCAACGAGGGCGAGCATATGGCCGCCTTTGCCTCCGCCGGTCAGTTTTGCCGCCAGTGCGCCGTTTGAGAGAGCGATGTCAATCAAGCGGTCGAGTTCGGGGCAAGAGAGGTATAATTCGCGCAGAATCTCTTGATTTCGGTTAATCAAATCAGCCTGGAGCGCACGGTTCACATCCGTGAGGTTCGGGCTGGCTTTTCTTACCAAATTGCCAATTTCTTCAATTCTTGTTTGGACGTAATCCGGGTTTAGCGTTAATTCTTCTCTTAGCTGAGCGACTGTGTCGTGGGTAGATTTTCTGATGCCACTGTCTGCCAAAACGAAGTGCAGGGCTTTGTTTGGTTTGAGCATTTTGGGCTCAAAGCCTTTCTGAAAGAGGATTGGTTTTTCGTAAGTAACGGTTGTGTTGTCGATTCCCGAAGGGTGTCCATGAACAAAGGTCTCGCAAATAAAGGCGAGCCGGTTAACGGTTTCAAGGTCGAGTGGATGACCAAGAAATTCGCCAAGCGCTTTGATAATAGCGACAGCCAGGGCAGCACTAAAGCCCAGGCCGGAACTGACGGTTAAGTTTGTGCTGATATTTAGCGTGCAAGTCGGGATTTGCTCGATTTCCAATTCCATTAATGTAAGGCTGATTGCCTGGTAAATGGGATGGGATTCCGGCAAGTCCATGTAATCCAGATCAAGGTCAAGAATCGGGGCAATTACGCGCAACTTTCCGGATGGTCCTGTAAGATTCGGCTCGATTCTAACGGTAACACGTCTGCTTGAAATCGGGATGGCGATTGCCGGTTGGCCGTAAACGACGGCGTGTTCACCCAACAAAATAGCTTTTCCGGATGCGGATTGACTGATAATTGGCATTTTTCTCTCAAAACACAAAATAAATAACGACGATGACCGTCAATCCCCAAAGCAAAATGGCAAGTTGGAGGGGGCGATCTTTCAAAAGGACTTCTTCGGGTGTGGCGGTAATTGTTTCATTTTGAAGTAAATAAAGATAACGAAATATGCCATAAGCGACAAAGGGAATTGTCAGCATCATTGCATAACTGGGATGGAAAGTATAGGCAGAAAAGGTGTAGAGCGAGTAGGTGATGAGAATAGAGGTAATAATAATCTGAATATATTGATTGAGCAGTGGGATGGTGTAACCTTCGAGGGTTTTGCGTGTGTTCCCGGCATTGTTTTCTAATAGTTTTAGTTCCCCCAAACGTTTGCCAAATCCGAGATAGGCTGCCAAAAGCGAGGTGAGAACGAGAAGCCAGGGGGAGAAATTATTTGGCTGGATGACACTTAAACCGGCTAAAACACGTAAAACAAAGCCAGCTGCGATGACCAAAACGTCCACAATCAAAATTTTTTTGAGCCAAAGTGAATAAGCCAAAAACAGGAGCGTATAAGCGATCAGGATCAGGCTTAGTTTTGGCGAAAGCAAGTAAGAGGCTAATAATGCAAAGATTGAAAGGATAATGACGTAGATAATGGCTTGTTTTTTGCCCAATCTTCCCGAAGCAACCGGTCGATTTTTCTTAATGGGGTGGAGACGGTCTGCTTCAACGTCGAGGAGGTCATTAATGGTGTAGGTGATTCCGGAGACCAAGCAAAAGAGCAGGGTTGCTGCTAAGACCCGCAAGAAAGGATAGGGTTGCAAAAATTGCCCGTCGAAAATTAAACCGGCAAAGATGACCACGTTTTTGGTCCATTGTCTCGGTCGGAGAGTCTCAATATATGTTTTAAACATAGAGAAATCTTATCACGAAGTGGAGACGTTATTAGCATTTGAATAGCGAAAGTTGCAATTCTCCTGCTGATAAAAATGATTTAAGGATGGGAAGGTTTGGGGATTGGATTTTTGTTCACAAACTCCCGTTATTATGCAAAATTTGTTAGCTCGGCGGTTCACGCTTAACAGTATAATAAGCTATACTGGAAGGCTTATGGAAAACATTCGAAATTTTTGTATTATTGCCCATGTTGACCACGGCAAATCAACGCTTGCCGATCGCATGCTACAACTGACCGGCACAATCTCTGACCGAGATATGACTGAGCAAGTGCTTGACTCTATGGACCTTGAACGCGAAAAGGGCGTTA
>Ga0265295_1003414_pt1 | contig 23194 bp, 25 predicted proteins | sample Munlansysbiofilm_FD_192503 | JGI IMG/M metagenome (GOLD analysis project Ga0265295, IMG submission 192503) | Leachate microbial communities from a municipal landfill in Southern Ontario, Canada - Methane capture system biofilm | ecosystem: Engineered > Solid waste > Landfill > Unclassified ...
TCTAGGCATGCATCTTCGAAAGAGTGGGAAGTGAGCGATACGTGATATTCGGTCGATCTGGATCTCCTAAAACGACATGGGGTTGTTGGCCCCTAAAAAGGATCTCCGTAATTCTTTGTATAATCCGCGGGGATGCGGTTGCCGTGAAAGCGGTAATTTGATCCGGTTTTAAAGTGTTAAACACCTGGGGTAGTTCTAGATAGGCCGAACGGAAGGTTTCTCCCCATTGCGTAACCGTGTGCACTTCATCAATGACTAACAAAGAAATTGGATATGCGGAGAGTCTGGTAAGTACTTTTTTACTTTGTAGCGTTTCGGGATTGGTAATAATAAATTTTGCTTGGGTATCTTCTAAAGCAGACCAAACAGCCTCTCTTTCTGCTACCGTTTGCCCTCCCCGTAAAAACAGTGCTTTTTCACCTAGTTGATCCATTCGCCGACCTTGGTCATTCATCAAAGAGAGTAACGGGTAGATTACCATGGTGATACCAGGGATTAACAAAGCTGGCAGCATGAAACAGACACTTTTACCACTACCTGTGGGTAAAACCACTATCTGTTGTGGGGGTGCATTCTCCCTCCTTGCAGTACCATACAAGCCACTTCGTTCTAAGATAGTCCGAATAACTAATTCTTGATAAGGGTAGAGAGATGGTAAGTGAAACTTTTCATGTAAGAGAGCGTGTATCGATGCATCAGTTGGATGAATATATTCTTTCATATCCTTAATTACGAGAATTATGAGAAATTTACTTCACATGAGATGATACTATTCTTAATGCATCACGGCATGCAAGATGAATTCTTTTGATCAAGAAAAGACCAAAAGATCAATTTTAGTACGTTAATACAATCTGGGCTAATCAATTTTTTGCTTCATCTCTGCATGAAGACTAAGAAGTCGTATGGTGAGTAGAACAGCTTGAACTTATTGGGTTGATAAAAATTTTGGTTCCTAGTTTGATTGCCGGAAGAATTATTTAGATATATATTAGTACATAGTAATATATGAACACAAGGAGTATTTGGTATGGCTAAAGTTAAATTGGCAGTAATTTTTTATAGTGTGGGTGGCTCGAATTTTCAAATGGCAAAGTGGGCTGCAGAAGCTGCAAAAGAGGCCGGAGCTGAAGTTAGGGTATTGAAAGTAGGGGAACTTGCACCTCAGTCTGTTGTTGATAGTAATCCAACCTGGAAAGCAACGGTAGAAGCAACTAAAGATGTTCCTTTAGCTACGGCTGAAGATTTGGAATGGGCCGATGCAATTATTTTTAGCACACCAACCAGATTTGGCGTCATGGCTGCTCAGATGAAGCAGTTTCTCGATACGATGGGAGGTATTTGGGCACAAGGCAAGACTATAAATAAGATTGTTAGTGCCATGTCCTCGGCGCAGAATCCTCATGGAGGCCAAGAGGCAACCATCTTATCTCTTTATACCGTCATGTATCACTGGGGTGCCATAGTAGTTACCCCTGGATATTCTGATCCCGTAGTATTCGGAGCTGGAGGCAACCCGTATGGAACCTCTGTTACGATTGGACAGGATGGGAAAATGATTGAAGATGTTGAAGCTGCAGTGAAGTATCAGGCGACGAGAACGATCTCTGTAGCACAGGCTTTCAAGAACGGAAACAAATAATTTCCAGCGTTACAAGGGAGGCTAAAACAGCCTCCCTTGTTGAGAATTACAAAATAACAATTAATAAAAAGGTCATAACGAAAAAAACTTGCATGTCTATTTATTGTAATTATCACGTAGAATGAGTTAAAAGTTACTTCATATAAAATGCTATTTTTGCAGAAATAGGTGTAAATATGGTTGCTCCCTAAAATATTGCCTGCAGAATTGCCAGTGGTGTGTTATTCTAACAATGTTTACTACTTTGAATTTTCCAAGGGAGATTATATGAAAAAAAGTATACTAGTAATACTCATCCTTTGCATTGCGACCTTAGGCTCTTTGTTTGCGATGAACCAAAGTCTTTCATTGGGCATTCTTGCTGATACTTATGACTTGTTAGAACCGGATGATCTTTCTTTCACGCTAATTCCTAATATTGAGTATAAGTTTGGTACCATAGTAGAAAATGCATTTACAGGATTTGTCTATGCTGACCTCCCTTATAAGATTGGCGATGACTTTGATACATTATTTCCCTCTGCTCAAGTAGGGATAAATTATCGTATCCAATCTCAAAAAGATGCGCCATTTATTAACATGGGTCTTACCACTAATTTCTCTCAAAACCAGCAACCAACTACTACTACAACTTTATCTGCCTTAGCCCATTTCTACTGGTACCCTTATAACCAAACTCAAGAATACATAGTTCACAACCGTTATGAAGAGTTGGTGGAAGGGATTCGCTTTGGGTTTGGGCTTGATGTTGGAGCTGATGTTAACAACTTACTTGAAACACCCGATATTGCAACTGACCTAAACGGAGCTTTGGTTGGAAGGTTACTTTTTGGCTCTTCGTTGAGCGATCATGTTTGGTTTTTTTCCAACACGACAATAACTCTTCCCCATGCTAAATTCGAATTAGGCTCCTTTTCTTATATGCTAGGAGCCGATGCTCATTCAAATATTCAATTAGCCTATATGGGAAAATCGTTCCAGATGTGTGTGGGAGCATTAGGTTCTTTTAGTTTGAATAAAATCTACACCAGCGCTGGATTTTTAACAGAGAATACGTATAGCTATGGTTTCACATTGTATGGAGAATTGAGTTATTTTATTATCCCACGTCTTAATGTATTAGGTGGAGCGAGGTTCACCGGAGCTCGCGCTTCATTAGATGATGAAATCTACGCCTACGTTAGTGTAAATTACTTCCTGATCTAAACCATATTGATTTTACTCCAGTTTCCTCTCATATTAGGGAATTGGAGTATGTCCACAGTAAAAATAACCTCACGAAATATAGAGATCTTCTTTGATTAGAATATATCGTAACTACCGTTTTGGACTCTAAGTTCCTTTATATATTTCGCTGTTTTATGAAAGTGATTGATTAAAACTGCTTCTCTGCGTACTGTTAGGTAATGAAGATAGAGCCTAGTGCTATGCTAAAGAAATTACGGGCTATTTTAAGTAGACGTCAAAAACAAAAAAGCTTGTGGTTGATACTCCTTTTTATGGCGATGTCTCTCTTCCAAGTTGTGGGAGTGGCTGCAATTTTTCCGTTTGTGAACCTAGTTATGGATCCTACCTTGCTCGAGTCTAATCAGTTACTTGGATTCTTGTACCAAACTTTTGGATTTGTCTCCTATAGTTCCTTTATCCTTTTTCTCGGGATTGCTCTGTTTGTGTTTATTATTCTCTCCAATGCTATTTCAGGGTTCACCGTGTGGGTGAGAACACGCTTTGTTATGGGGTTGAATCATGAACTCTCCACCCGGTTACTTACAGTCTATATCTCAAAACCGTATGCCTATTTTTTAAATAAGAATACATCGACCCTTGGTAAGAATCTTTTAGCCGAGGTGTATCAACTGACGAACAATATGCTTATCCCCATCTTTGAACTGGTGGTGAATACCATGGTCATTCTCACCCTCGTCATTGTACTGTTCATGACCGACTTTATTACCACCTGTGTCGCGTTAGCTATTCTTGGTGGCAGTTATGCGGTAATTAACTTTCGGGTCAAAAAGAGGGTAAAGCGCGGTGGTTTGGAGCGACTTGAAGCAAATAGAGGGCGCTACAAAATCACCGGAGAGGCTTTATCTGGAATTAAAACTACTAAAGTTTTTGGGCGTGAAAACTATTTTATTAAACAGTTTTCAGCTTACTCAAAAAAGTTTACTCAAGTTGAAACCTCTGTAAGAACCATAAGCGAGATTCCCCGTTACCTGCTTGAAGCCCTAGCTTTTGGCGGGATTATCTTACTGGTGGTGTTTCTAACCATTACTCGTGGGGGAGCCTCAGATGTCATTCCCTTAGTGAGTTTATTTGCCTTTGCCGGATATCGTCTGCTTCCCGCGATGCAAAAGGTATTTCAAGCGGCCACCAGTATCTATTTCAATCAAGCAATCTTAGACACCCTTCATCAAGATCTAACGGAGGATGTAACAAAAAGGGACCTGGAAATTGGCGAACCAATCTTCTTTACAAAAGAGATTCGGTTGAAAAATCTTAGTTTTTCATATCCTGATACATCGGTGACCGTATTAGCAAATATTAATTTAACTATTAGGAAAAACAGCACCGTTGGGTTTGTTGGTACTACTGGCTCAGGTAAAACTACCTTAGTCGATATTTTACTTGGGTTATTAGTGGCCCAAGAGGGAGGTCTCTTTGTTGATGACGTCCCTCTAACAAGTCAACGACAACGCGCTTGGCAACAAATCATTGGTTACGTACCCCAAGATATTTTTCTTAGCGACGATACCGTCGCCCGCAATATTGCCTTTGGATTAGCAGATGAAAAAATAGAGAGTGACAAGGTCCAAGCTGCCGCCAAAATTGCAGCATTAGATACCTTTATTTCTGAAGAACTAGCTCATGGCTATGAAACAATCATCGGCGAGCGCGGGTTGCGTTTAAGTGGAGGCCAGCGCCAACGAATTGGCTTAGCTCGGGCCCTCTATGAGAATCCAGCTATTTTAGTTCTAGATGAAGCGACCAGCTCGTTAGATGGGGTAACAGAGACCGCAGTCATGAAGGCTATTAACAATGCCTCTAAGGATCGCACAGTCATTATGATCGCTCACCGCTTGAGTACCGTGCGGGATTGTGATGTAATATATTTGATGGAGAAAGGGAGCATTGTCGCTCATGGTACCTTTGTTGAGTTAATGGAAACCAATGCAACCTTCAAAAATATGGCCAAACAATAACTACCTTGAGGAGGAGTGTATGTACGAACCAAAACCTTCACGCTATAAAGAGATGAAGTATAATACGTGTGGGAAAAGTGGTCTGAAGCTACCAGCAGTTTCTTTAGGACTCTGGCATAACTTTGGCGATACCACACCATTATCGAATGCTCGCGAAATGATTCATACTGCATTCGATCTTGGGATAACCCACTTTGATCTAGCGAATAACTATGGGCCGCCCCCGGGTTCTGCGGAACTCAATTTCGGGAAAATATTGGCCGAGGATTTAGCTGTTTATCGTGATGAATTGATAATTTCCTCTAAAGCTGGCTATTACATGTGGCCCGGACCATATGGAGAATGGGGTAGTCGTAAATATGTGTTGGCAAGTCTCGATCAAAGTCTAAAACGGACGGGACTCGATTATTTCGATATCTTCTATTCTCATCGATTTGATCCCAATACGCCGTTAGAAGAGACTATGAGTGCCTTAGAGACGGCCTATAGGCAGGGTAAGGCCCTCTATGTAGGTATTTCCTCGTATTCAGCCAAAGATACGCGCAGGGCTTATGAGATATTACAAGCACGTAACATCCCCGTCCTGATTCACCAACCTTCCTATTCGATGCTCAATCGCTGGATTGAAGCTGATTTACTGGAAACATTAGATGAGCTTGGCATTGGAACTATTTGTTTCTCACCTTTAGCCCAAGGCATGCTCTCTGATAAATACCTAAAGGGAGTTCCATCAGGAAGCCGTGCCGCTACCGTTGGTACTGCCCTTTCGAAGAAAATGCTTACCAAGGAAAATTTGCAACGTATTGAGCAATTGAATGCAATAGCCCAGCGCCGTGGTCAAAGTCTAGCTCAAATGGCCCTAGCTTGGGTTTTACGACGCAAAGAGGTAACTTCAGTATTGATTGGAGCAAGTTCTTCCCAGCAGATCATTGAGAATGTAGGTGCTTTGGCAAACTTAGCGTTCAATGCTGAGGAATTACAAGAAATCGACTCGTATGCACAAGATGGTAATATTAATCTCTGGGCACAATCGAGTAGTTAAATTGATTTAGTCAAAGTAAATTCAACTTTGCGATCGCTATAGTGCCCCCACTGAGATGGGGGCATGAGCATCGCAAGGCGCATCATTATCTCATCGATTAATTGCTCACGACCATGGGCATCGAGGCGCCCCTCTTTTTGGACAAGTTCAAACGGCTTACCTACAACAAGAGTAATTGGAGTTCGTTTTAAGCGTTTAATATTTTTTGAAAAATTCTCAAAACCTAACGTTGCAATAGGAATCATCGGAACCTGCTTTTTATAGGCAATGAAAGCGACACCCGCTTTCCCTTGTTGCAGATTACCATCCTTACTGCGAGTCCCTTCGGGAGCTATGGCTAAAATATTTCCTTTATCGAGTACCGCAAAACATTGTTCCATAGTTTGCCTGCCCATGTTTTCACGATCTACAGGGATCGAACCCCACAGATTCATGGCAAACCGGGTAAGACGGTAATCCCATAACTCTTTTTTAGCTAAGGCTACTAAAGAGCGCGGTTGCATAAAGACATATAAAAGTGGCCCTTCAAGGGTTGAGACATGGTTGGAGACTATAATAGCCGGTCCGTGCAAAGGCACCTCGGCTAAAGGCCGGGTATCCACTTTAAAAATTATGCGAAATACAAATCGCAACACTGCATTGGTAAAACGTTCAGAAATTTTCATGGCAATACTATAGCAGAGCTGAAGAACTGATGATAGATGCTCAAGATGATACTTGCTATATTTGATGCCCAGTAATATTGTGTATACCATAAGGAGGAGCATATGGCATCCGATGTGTATCAATTTTCAGCAATTAGAAATAATGGAGAAGAGTTTGATTTTTCGGCTCTTCAAGGTAGGCCTATGTTAATTGTTAATACAGCGAGTAAATGTGGGTTTACCCCCCAATATGCAGGATTGGAAGCTCTCTACAAAGAGTTCGGACCAAAAGGATTGGAAATTATAGCTTTTCCCTGTGATCAGTTTGCTCATCAGGAACCGGGAGATGATGCAGAAATTGCTCAATTTTGCCAAGTAAATTATGGGGTAACCTTCCCGATAATGTCAAAGATTAAAGTGAATGGGAAAGAAACTCATCCGCTCTACCTCTGGTTAAAAAAAGAGGCTTCTGGGAAACTTGGGAAAGCTATTAAATGGAATTTTACCAAATTTTTAGTCTCCAAGGATGGTACTACCGTACAAAGATTTGCCCCAGCAGTAGAACCAAAGGATTTGCGGGGGGCTATTGAGCAGGTATTGTAGTCTTTTTACCTATTTGTAACATCTTTTGAGGTATCGCCTACCTAGCAAGACAGAAAAAAGGTACGCAATAAGTTGGAATAGCTGGTATAAGATATACCCGTTCTTGAACACAATATGGTATGCTTGATAGAGCAATTGTAAATGAAGGAGTAATCAGCATGAGCAAGAATAAACGGTTTGTGGTAATTTGCTTAAGTATATTATTGGTGATGACGAGTCTCTTTGCGACGAGTACCGTCGCAGGTAATCTGAAATTAATTTTAAGTACTGCCCCTGAGGTGAAAACAGAAGTTGGCTATAATGTAAAAATACCCCTACTGCAAGGCAATGGTCCGCTCTTCAGTGGTAATAATTTGAAGGTGAAGGGGTTGCTTGGAGTCTCTCCGATTGCTACTACTCTAGCAGTCGATGCTGTATTCACTCCTATGGCAGTGATGGAAATCTCAGTCGGTGGAGCGATAGGTACTGGTTGGGATTTTCCTTTAATGAAAATTGAAGGACTGAGAAAATGGGATGGTGTTGCTGCTAAATATGATACCGATACTATGGGCGGAGTCTACTACAAAGGAAGAGCTGGTGTAGCCCTTCAATTCGATACAGCGGCAATTTGGCCAGGTGATTGGACCAGCATTTTGCTCAGAACCTATCATGAAGTCAATTACCAAGGGTATTCTAATGCAGATACCGCAACTAGTGGTGGTTGGGAATATGAGACAGGTGGATTGCACCAAAACGGTATGAATTATAAGGGGGAATATGTCTTAGGTTATCATGTACCCTTTATGGTCGACACGGTGGCTCTTATGTTAGAGACCTATGCAGATAATATTGGCAATAGTTTGGAACTGCCGAAGATGGTTTTTGACCTAGGTCTTATAACGAACATCCAGTTTACCGATAGGTTAAATCTCACTGTTATTCCCCAGTTTACGACCAAGAAGACCGACCCAGATACCCGAGCGATGAGTCAGGTCAACTTTAAATTTAAACGAGTGGCAGCGATGTTAAATTATTCACTGTAGATATAGTAAAACTAACTGCACGTAACATGTAGTAATACTCTCTGAGTTGAAATTATGTATTATCTTACCTATAATAAGTTATTACGTTCACGATATCACTCAGAATATATATTATTATTACTGATATGGTAATTTTGCATCCATATTTGGAGGTTTTCATGCAAAACTTAGTTCCCGACTTTTCTTGGATAATACGCAATGGTAAAGCAAAGGATTGTGCTACGGCAAAAAAGATGTTTCCAGTCGAAGTGTCGCGCCTCGCACGCCGTTTTCACCGGCAAATTCCAGGGTATCAGATGAGCCCGTTAGTTGCTCTACCTAACTTAGCAGCTAAATTCGGAGTAGGTGGCATTTGGGTTAAAGATGAAGCCTCGCGATTAGAGTTGAATAGCTTCAAAGTACTCGGTGGTTCGTTTGCCCTTTATCGATTCATCCAAGATCGCTTGGGCATTGATGATAAGAAAATGACCTATAAATATTTAATATCGAAAGAGGTCAAAGAAAAGCTGGGTGATATTACGTTTGCGAGTGCAACTGATGGAAATCACGGTCGCGGAATTGCCTGGGCTGCTGAAAAATTAGGGCATAAGTGTGTTATATACGTCCATAGTGAAACGAGTATTCACCGGATTGATGCTATTCGCAGTTATGGTGCTATCGTGAAAATAATTGAAGGTAATTATGATGATGCGGTTAAGCAAATCATAATTGATGCCAAAAAGAATAACTGGGAAGTTATTAGCGATACTAGTTGGGAAGGCTATACACAGGTGCCAACCTGGATTATGCAAGGGTATATGACCATGATGACTGAAATTCAGGAACAATTCAGCGGACAGGGGATCGTAAAGCCAACCCATGTTTTTGTCCAAGCTGGAGTTGGTGCGTTAGCAGCTTCTGTGATTGGATTCTATTACAGTCTCTGCGGCAAAAAAGCTCCCAAGTGTATCGTCGTTGAGCCCGATAAAGCTCCATGTCTCTTTGAAAGTGCAAAACAAGATGATGGAAAACCACATAGTGTGGACGGTGCCCTCGATACCATTATGGCTGGTCTAGCCTGTGGAGAGCCCAGTGAGATTGCTTGGGAAGTTCTTAAAGATACTGCCGATGCCTTCCTCTCGGTCCCTGATTATGTTGCCGCCCGCGGTATGCGTGTCTATGCGACACCCCTGAAGGGAGATCCTTTTATTGTAAGTGGTGAAAGTGGTGCAGTTACTTTAGGCGCTTTACTGGCAGTTCTCAAAGAAAAAGGTGTCGATGAATTGAGAGATTTCTTAGAACTCGATGAAAATAGTCAGGTGCTCCTAATCAACAGTGAAGGAAATACTGATCCTATCCAATTTAGACAAATTATTTGGGAAGGAAGCAATCCGGTGCCTAAAGAGTATTGGTTCGAGCGCGAGTAACACATAATAAAAATAATTAAATTAATTGGGGGCGCTTGTACACAACATTCGTTCCCATATTTTTATTCTTTGAAAAAAACTGACTAATAGACTACATTGAACTAGATAAGGAGAGCAACCTATGCAATTTATTGATTTCCTTGGTTCGGCCATTGTGGTGGTAGTTGGAGTAGTGCTAGTAATCGTAGTGCGTGCATTGCTCAATAGATCAATTCGCAGTACGAGCGGCAAAAATTTCCCTTATCATCGACAGCTCATTACTTTTGCCATCGCCTTGTTAGGGGTGTTTCTTGCGATTGGCTTATTACCTCTTGAGCATCAGGTAAAAACACAAATCCTCAGTGTCCTCGGGTTGTTACTCAGTGCCGTAATTGCCATTTCTTCGACAACTATTGTCAGTAATGCCATGGCGGGGATTATGTTGCGCCTCATGCAAGAATTTCGGGGAGGCGATTTTATTGAAGTAGAAAAAATGGTTGGAAGAGTAACGAATTTTGGTATTTTTCATACAGAAATTCAAACTATCACGCGCGATGTGGTGAGTTTACCTAATTTAATGTTGGTCCAAAAACCGGTAAAAGTGACCCGCCGAGGTGGAACTTTTATCCATTTGGCTGTTGCCATAGGGTATACCACTTCCCATGCCGTTGTTGAACAACACTTACGGCAGGCAGCGGAATCAATCGGCCTTAAAGATGTTTTCATATTTGTGGAGGAGTTGCTTGACCATGCCATTAAGTATCGTGTGTATGGACTCCTTGAGGAATCGGCAGAGCGCTTGAGTAAAACTAGTGATTTGCATAAAGCCGTTCTCGATACCCTCCATGCCAATACCATTGAAATAGCTTCACCCTCCATTATGGACCGGAGAGAATTTCCTAACAATCATCTCTATAGACCTAAAGAGAGAGCTGTGGAGGAGAAGAAGGAAGATGAAGTAGCAATTGAAGAGGTAGCGTTTGACAAGGCGGAAGAGGCGGAGTCGATTGAACAATTGCGCATTGTAGAAAAAAAATTGGTAGCATCTTTAGAAAAGCTAAGTAGTGCAGATCTCTCGAAGAAAATAGCTAAGCAACGCAAGAGCCAGATTGAAGAAAAAATAAAGGATGTGCAGAAGGAGATTGCTGAACGAGAAGCAGATCAAGCTGAGAAAAAAGAAGCTGGCGATTAACATATCTAGCTGTTGTTAGTTTTAAGAGAGTTCCTCTTCTGGTTTTGTATAATTGTCGACATATTCTTGGATGTGCTTATGTAAATCATTAGCAATATCGTGGACTTCAAGCGCTTTTTTAGCTAATTCAGGACTCATGAGGTAGGCAATATCTATTTCTAATCCCTCTGCAATACGTTTAAGGTTTTTAACTTTTGGGAACCGTTTATAAGTTTCAATGCCTCCAATATACCCAGTGGGCATATTGCATCTTCTTCCAAGCTCCTCTTGAGTAAGGCCACGAGCTTGTCGATATTTGCGGATATTATCTATTATTTCACGCTCATATTCATCACGTTTCATCTAGACTACTGTACCCTAGCTTTTGTATTTGGCTAACCACCTAAAAAGAGATAAAATTATACCCATATGGTTATATTTTGTTAACTTTATCCTCTTTCTCTCTCTTCATGGGCACTATTGGCCAATAGGGAAAAAGTGAAAATATAGCGTGCAGTAAGAACTTTTTATGGTAAAATATTACTTTTGAAGATGGTAATGAGAAAATTGTTTGTGAAAGAGGGGTCAATATGCAATATCGTTGTAATGGTTGCCATACAAGCTATTCTTTTGATAAAGGGCGTTATAAGTGTGATTGCGGCGGACTTTTGCAGATTGAGTATCCCAAAAAACCACTCGATTTTGCCTCCCTTGCCACTTGCCCAGAGCGCTCTTTATGGCGTTATGCTAAAGCTTTACCTCCAATTTCATGGGATATAATCCAAAAAATTACCATGGGAGAGGGAGGAACACCTCTCATTCGATTAGAGAAACACCTGTGGGGCAAGGCAGATTATTTCATGCCAACCCTCTCTTTTAAAGATCGGGGAGCGGTTGTTTTAGTCGCAGCAATGAGTAAACTAGGAGTAAAACACTGTATTATCGACAGTAGTGGCAATGCCGGGACTGCAATAGCGGCCTATAGTGCACGTGCAAATATTAGCTGTGAAGTATTTGTCCCCATTGAAACCAATGCTCAAAAAATAGCTCAAATTGAGGCATATCAGGCAACGATACATCGTATTGAGGGCGGACGGGAAGCTACCGCTCAAGCAGCTCTTGATCGGGTGGAACTTACCCATGCCTTTTATGCCAGTCATGTCTACAATCCTCTATTTTGGGAAGGGACGAAAACATATCTCTACGAAATATTTGAGCAGTGCGAAGGAAATTTACCACAAGTGCTCGTTGTTCCAGTTGGAAATGGAACCCTGTTGATGGGTCTAACAATTGCTTTAGAAGAATTAAAAAGTTGGGGTTTTATCACAAAATTTCCCTTAGTTGTCGCAGTGCAAGCTGCCAATTGTGACCCACTCGCAAAGGCATTTTCCCGAGGGTTACCCGAGGGCCCTCCCATCAATAACAAGCCTACTGTAGCCGATGGTATCGCTATTACGCACCCATTGCGGGAAACTCAAATATTAGAAGCGCTAAGGTTTTTAAGAGGAACGTTCATAACGGTAACTGAAGAACAAATTCTATTTGCCCAAAGAGCACTGGCTTTGCGTGGAGTCTTTGTAGAAAAAACGAGTGCAGTAAATTATGCCGGTTATTTGAACATGCTCGAGCAACGAAAAGAATTAAAGGATGTTGCTACCGTTATCCCTTTATGTGGATCAGGGTTAAAAAGTTTTTAATGAAATATTTTATATATTGCTCAGGGTAAAAATATATGCAAGACTAGCGAGTATTATTTAGCGTAGGAGTCACCTTTGAGCAAGAAGTTACATACAAATACATATATAAATACAAAGTGGCTAATCTGGGCTCTTGTGCTTTTCTTATTTATTAGTATTGCTCTTAGTATTTGGATATTTGTAGAACCAGCTCAAAAGATTGATCCTTATGGGTCAGATTTACTTGAAGTAGGGCAAAGCGATTCCATAAAAATTCCCCTTTCAGAAGAAGAGCTCTCTTACCTAAAAGACCTAGAGCCGATTCGCTTTGCTGTTAATCCCGATTGGGAGCCCTTTGATATGATTGTCAACGGAATTCACAGTGGGATAGCTGCTGACCTCATTAATCTGATTTTTCAACGACTTGGGATTACCACAGAGTTGGTAATTACCAGTAACTGGCAAGAGAGCCTTGAAGTGGGGAAAGAAGGGAAGGTGCATTTTCTAGCCTTTTTGAACCGTTCTCTACAGAGAGAAGAATGGCTTCTATTTACTGAACCGTATTTTAATGATCCTACAGCCATAATCACCCGCGATGAGCACAACTATGTTACAAGCCTAGCTGAACTAGAGGGGAAAACTGTGGTATTACCGGACGGTTCGCGCTTTGAAGAACAACTGCGTAACGATTATCCAAACATACGTATTCTTTTAGTGCCTCGGGTGCTTGATGTTTTAAAGGCAGTTGAAAAACATGACGCTGATTTTGCGCTCCATTCATTAACTATGGCTGACTATACTATGCGTCGAGAAAATGTGTCTAATTTAAAGATTACGGGGTTAGTACCTCAGTATGAGAATAATTTCCGCATGGGAATCATTAAACAAGAACCAATGCTTCACTCTATTTTAAATAAAGGGATAGCCACAATAAGTGTCCTAGACATCCAGCGAATTAAGGACAAATATATCTCTGCTCCTTTAAAATCTTCTTTACATAAACGGTTAACCATAGGATTAGCCATAATGTTGACCATTCTTGTAGGTATTGGCCTTACATGGATTTATCTACTTCGAAAGATGAATCGTTATTTGAGTACACAAGAGACTGCTTTACGAAACTCTAGGGCTATGATGGCCTATATTGTTGAACATAATGCAAGTGCAATCGCAGTATTGGATGTGCAATTAAAATTTATTTATGTCAGCCAAAAATATGGTGAAGTATTCAACATCAGTAGCAACCTCATCGACCGACATCTTTACTCTGTCCATCAGCATGTGCCGGATTATCTAAAGGATGGATTTCGTGAAGCGCTAGCGGGATGTATGGCACAAGGTGCTGAAGATTCTTATACACGCTGGGATGGTATTTCAATCTGGATTCGCTGGGAAACTCGTCCTTGGTTTTTAGCTGATAATACTATAGGTGGGTTAATTTTCTACATTGAAGATATTACCGATCGAAAAGATGCTGAGGCAGCTTTACAAGGGCGCGAGGAAAAATTTCGCCTTATTACTGAACATTCGAGTGATGTAATTTGGGTGCTCAACATGAATTCATTAAAATTTACCTATATTAGTCCAGCAGTTGAGCAATTACGTGGGTTCACAGTAGAAGAGGCTCTCCAACAAAGTTTAGAAGATTCCTTGACTCCTACATCTTTTCGAAAGGTGCAGCGGTCTTTTAACGGGAAGTTGGAGGAGTTTTTAGAGAACCCTCAGTGGCCACAAACGCATTATATAGAATTGCAACAGCCTTGTAAGGATGGATCAATTATTTGGGTTGAGATTTCGGTGAAATACCGTCTTAATAAGAAAAAAGAGGTTGAGGCAGTGGGGGTAAGTCGTAACATTGAAGAACGCAAGAAAGCTGAAGAACGTATTCGCTATTTAAGTTACTATGATCAACTGACCGCTCTCTATAATCGACGCTATTATGAAGAACAATTACCAAAAATTGATAAAGTAGAGAACTATCCACTCACCTTGGTTATGGCCGATGTAAATCGGTTAAAATATGTCAATGATAACCTCGGACATCAAGCGGGCGATGAGTTACTTGCTACGGTAGCTGATAAGCTTCGTCAACATAGCCGAGAAAAAGATCTCGTGGCACGTATTGGTGGTGATGAATATGTGATTTTAATGCCCAAAACTAGCTTTCGGGTCGCTTCTGAGCTAATTAAGGTCTTAAATACTTCTTTACAAAGTACAAAATTTGGCTCTTTCTATCTATCGGTAGCCTTTGGCTGGGCGACAAAAGAGAGTAGTGATACTCCCATGGCCGATATTTTCAAAGAAGCTGAAGATATGATGTACACTAGGAAAAAATTGGAGCAAGCCAAGCGTACTTAACGATAGGATTTTTAGGTTTTTGCTATAATCTGTAATTTTAATCTTCGTTGGCTCTAAGTTTTTCATAATGTTAAGCTACACATCTGTAAGTAAAGTAACATGCTAATTTTTTTAACCAATGTCGCAGTAGTTTACAGGTATATTAGCGAAAGTGACGTAGTCTGGTTTCGCTCTGTTTCAAGCTTTTTTTTTTGAGATTTTCTGTGCTGGTGTTGTAATTTTTTACTGTGTTACGACCTCTTTTATGTATAGTACATGAGTCAAAAAAGTCTAATAATTGCAACAAATATCCAGCTGCACTTTTTGTGCCAAAATTGATTACAAGTCAATAATATACAAAAATTTGGAAAAAATGTTCATATATCAAAATATTTATTTATTGTAATAACTGTATATATAGTAATTATATATTAGAACTTAATTAATTAAAAGCCTTATACTTAAAGGCAATTTGCTTGACACTTCTTTGTAATATTCCGTACATTGGAGAGATAACCATACAAAAGAGGAGATAAAAAGTATGAAAAAACTAAGTGTAATAACTTTAGCTTTGTTGCTGTTTGTTACTGGAGGCCTCTTTGCTGGCGGAGAAGCTGAAAGTGATGTACAGACAATCGTTTTTGGTGATGTTTCGTGGGATTCAGTCCAAGTACATAACAGGATTGTGGCCTTCATTATAGAAAACGGTTTAACAGGATATAAAGCAGAATTTATGCCAGGAGATACTCTTCCTATTCTCAACGGAGTCATGCAAGGTGACGTCGATGTAGATATGGAATCTTGGCACAATAACTTTCCCGAAGTCTACAAGAAAGGATTAGAATCAGGAAAGTTTGTTGATCTTGGGCAAAACATGCCCGATGCGCCACAAGGGTGGTATGTGCCACGCTATCTTGTTGAAGGACCTGGTGCCTTAGCTCCAGATTTGAAAAGTGTAGCTGACTTACCAAAATATGCACACCTGTTTCCCGATCCTGAAGAACCTTCTAAAGGACAGATTTTGGGTGGCGTAGCAGGATGGGCTCAGATGAGTCTTTCTCAAGAAATCTTTGATAAGAACAATCTTGCCGATACGTATAATCTAACCGTTATGGGAAGTGTGACACCTATTGCCGCAACGATGGTCAGTGCCTTTAAGAAGGGTGATCCTTGGGTAGGATATTACTGGGAACCGACTGCGATCCTAGGACGTTTGGATATGGTACGCCTCAAAGGGAGTGAATGGCCCCCGGCACTCGTCAATATATTGGTTCATACATCAATGCTCGAAAGAGCTCCTGATGTTGTGGAAATCTTAAAGGCTTATTCAACAACAGTTGAAGAAAATAATGAATTCTTGAAAATAATGGATGAAAATAAGTGGACAACTCAAGAGACTGCCATTTGGTTCTTAAAGAATAAAGAGGCTACGTGGACTTCTTGGGTTTCAGCTGATGTTGAAGCTAAAGTCAAGAAAGCTCTACAAGCACTATAATCAGAGGATTCACATGGCAGACGAAAATAATACACAAATAGTCATTAAAGACTTGTGGAAAGTGTACGGGAAAGATACTAAAAGGGTCTTTCAAGAAGACCTTCGCAACAAGAGTAAAGATGAAATTCAGAATGAAACTGGTTGTATTGTTGGAATGCGTGATATCAACTTAGAGATTAATAAAGGAGAGTTCTATATTCTTATGGGACTCTCCGGTAGTGGGAAATCGACCCTTATCAGAGCTCTAATTCGACTCGTTAAAACAACAAAAGGCTCAATCGTAATCAACGGTGAAGAAATCACCAAAATGAGTTCTGAACAGATGATACAATTCCGAAGAAAAACCTTTGGCATGGTCTTTCAAAGTTATGGGCTTCTTCCCCATATGACGGTACTTGAAAACGCTGCATATGGCCTAAAAATTCGTGGAATAGGGAAAGAAGCGCGGTATGAAAAGGCTCGGGAGGTGCTTGAAACCGTCGGGCTCAAGGGTTGGGAAGAATATTATCCCACAAGTTTGTCTGGTGGAATGCAACAGAGAGTAGGATTAGCTCGGGCGTTAGCCAACGAGCCTGAGATCCTGCTTATGGATGAACCCTTCAGTGGGCTTGACCCTCTCATCAGACGTCAAATGCAGGATGAGTTAGTAGAACTCCAATCAAAGTTACAAAAAACTATCATCTTCGTTACTCATGATTTGCATGAGGCTCTTAAGTTAGGGGATCGAATTGCTATTTTACGCAATGGCGAAGTTGTACAAGTAGGAACTCCAGAAGAGATCATCACGAACCCTGCAGATGAATATGTACAGGAATTTGTTCAAGATGCATCTCCGGCAAAAGTGTTGACGGCTAGTAGCATTATGAGTGATATCCCTGTTGTTACGTATGCCTGGGAAGGTCCTAAAACGGCTCTTACACTCATGCGCAAAGCAAAAAAACGGATGGGGTATGTGGTAGATAAGAAACGCAAATTTCTCGGGGTTATCACTGCCAAGGAGCTCAAGAGATTGTTAGATGGCGAGGAGAAATATAAAACCATCCCATCAACTTCTATTGAGCTTGTTGCATCAGTCCACCCCGATACACTCATAGAAGATCTTTTTAATGTTGCCCCTCAAAATCCTTACCCGATTCCTGTGGTTGATGAGAATAATAGACTTCTTGGAAGAATATCGAGCGATACTATCTTCGACTCAATTTCTTCAAATGGAGGTAATAATGAATAAGTTCCCGGAAATGTTTAACTTGCCACTGGCAAAATATGTTGATAAAGCAATGGATTGGCTCTTAATAAATTTAGAAGGGTTCTTTGATTTTATCGGATTAATCATCTTGAAAGTGGTAATGGCATTTGAGAGTGTATTTCTCTTTGTGCCCTGGTTTATCATCGTTTTACTTATTGGCATTGCTGGATGGAAACTAATTGGAAGCCTGAAGACTGGAATATTTTTCATGGTTCTCATGGTAGTGATTGGATTCTTTCAATACTGGGACTTGGCCATGCAAACGCTCGCCCTTGTTATCTCGTCAGTAGTCTTTGCTCTCCTTGTTGGTCTTCCGATGGGAATTGTTATGGCTCGGAGTAATAGGGCTGAGAAAATTATGAAACCACTATTAGATGGAATGCAGACTATGCCTTCGTTTGTCTATCTAATTCCAGCCTTGATGTTTTTTGGTATGGGAAAGGTGCCTGCAATGTTTGCAACCATTATTTATGCAGTCCCTCCGGTGATTCGACTCACAAATGTGGGGATCAGAGAAGTTGATGTAGAAGCATTGGAAGCAGCTAAAGCATTTGGAGCAACGCGAAAACAAATCCTATTTGACGTACAGTTGCCTTTGGCTAAACCCTCTATTATGGTTGGAATAAATCAAACAACAATGATGGCACTTTCAATGGTAGTTATTGGGTCGATGATCGGTGCAAAAGGCCTGGGGATGGAAGTTCTTCTCGCAATCGGAAGAATTGAAGTAGGTCGAGGTTTTGAAGCTGGAATCTCCATAGTCTTCTTAGCAATCATTATTGACCGCATCACACACTCTTTTAGTGTGAAGAAACCTAAAGCACAACAGAAAAATGATGTAACTCAATAGCCTATATTATGAGATTGTAAACACACCTCTGTTTTTGGATGTGTTTGCCTTTTTAACGCTTTTGTTGAGTCTCAGGAACTAAACTGGGCAGCCCCTTTTGGAGACGGGCTCCCTTTCTTTTTACTCATTCCTCTGGAGAAGACAAATGTTTTTCTAATACACTATGGTGCATTTTTTTTGCCATAAGGCATTTGCATGTTTCCATAGCAGTGTTCGTTTAAACACGAATAGATATTTTTCGCACCCATTGTTATATTGAAAACATAAAGGGGATGAAAAATATGAAGAAGTTAGCTTTTTTGATAGTAGTGATTAGTTTCGTATTATTATTAAGTTCATGCTTACCGACTGAAGCTGTGCTTAAAAATCAACAGCCAGCTGGTTTTTTACTGGGTATCTGGCATGGCTGGATTGCACCATTTTCGCTGATTCTAGGTCTCTTCATGGATGGAGTAAGAATCTATTCTCCCTTCAATACTGGATGGTGGTATGATGCTGGCTTTTATATAGCAATTATTAGTGGGTTGGGGGGGGTGTCTCTCATAAGAAAGACAAGAGACAAAGGTAGATGAAATAGTATTAATTACACCTGAGAATGTGCTACATTTTCAACGTATGGCTTATGATGACCATAAAAAAATCTAAGTCGACTTTTTCAAAGGTTAACTCTTCTCCGTTTTGCATATTCCGTATATCCTACGGTTAATGTCTGTATTTAAAGAGCGAACACATGTAGTAGCGCGTCTACAAATCATCACCGCAATGGTAGTTTTTGGAACCATTGGCGTTTTTGTGAGGAAAATCCCTTTATCTTCTCCTGAGATAGCCTTGTGGAGAGGGGTGATCGCATTCTTGGTACTTTCTCTATTCATGTTGACGAGTGGAAAGTTGACCAGCTTATCGAAACACCGAGATAAACTAGTGAAACTATTTTTTTCAGGTACGGCGATGGGCTTTAATTGGATTTTGTTGTTTGAAGCCTATCGAAACACTAGCGTAGCGCTCGCAACACTAAGTTATTATTTTGCTCCAACCATTGTTGTTATTGTAAGTTCAATAGTATTTCGTGAACGACTAAATACTAAGCAGATTGTCTGTTTTTTAGTCTCGACGGCCGGATTGGTATTAATTATAGGGGTAGGAGGGGGAGGATCTAACGATTTTATTGGAATTCTCTATGGCCTAGGAGCAGCTGTCCTCTATGCCTTGGTAATTTTAACAAACAAAGCAACCGGAAATATTGATGGATTGAGTAGGACATGGATCCAATTCGCAGCAGCAATTATCGTGCTGCTACCGTATTGTTATCTAGTTAGTGGAATCCATATTCTAAAAATCCAGTGGGCGGGACTTATAAATTTGCTGATCGTGGGGGTGGTTCACACCGGAATCATGTATTATTTCTATTTTTCTGCTCTAGAACACCTAAGAGGTCAGCAAGTGGCGATCTTAAGCTATATTGACCCAATAGTTGCAGTTGTTCTTTCTGTAGCACTTCTTCATGAAAATATCACCGGGTTACAACTTTTCGGCGGGCTCATGATTCTTGGTGCGACTATGGTCAACGAACTTATCCTGAGGTCAAGTGCTACATAATAACCGAGTTTGCTAAAAAAATAGCCTCCTTGTTGTATCAAGGAAGCTCCTTAAACCTATAACTGTTTGCGGCAGACTGGACTTGAACCAGCACAAGCTCTCGCCCACTAGCACCTCAAGATGAAAAAATTGCTTTTCAGCAAAAGTCAAGCACTATCAAAAAGCGTCATAATTATATATAGCTCAACGAGCTTTTACCAAAACCATTAAGCACATGATAACAGTATATATCATAAGCAGTCAAGTCAATTTTTCGACTTTTTTACGACTTTTTATACTACCTATTTTGATGTCCTTTACTAGCAAAATATTACCACAAAATTATAGGCAAAAAATTACTTTTTAAGGGGTTTTTATTGTAATCAGAGAACGACTTTTGGCAATTTTTTACAGGGAAAATCTAGAGATATTCAGTGTTGACAGGACAAATAGTGGCGTTATAGTTAAAGCACTCACCAACTAAAAATCATGAAAGAAGGAAGTATGAATGCAGTACGGTGTGGGGGATGCATATCTATCAAAAGTCATACTTATGTACCGCAGGAGAAAGGGTTGGCGTTTTGTTATTCATCTTGGTTTAAATTCCGTTTAATACCAACACCCAATCGCCAAAAATATCTCAAATTGTTTTCTTGTAAAGTAAACTTTATTGAATTCTTAATATAAATGACACCTTGTCCCTCAGCTTCTGGCCTACTGGGAAACAATCCAAATAAAACACTAACATTTGGCTTTTCCCAAAATGGATTTATGCCCTCAACGGAATCATAGTTTGTACCTAAAAAATAATAATCAAGTAATGACACATCAAAGCCTAAAAAGTATCCACCGGGAGACTCTCCGTCTGAATATCTAAAATTCATCATTCCCATACTCATATCACCCAATACAATTAAACCATTCAACGCACTACCTAATTCCACACTGCTTCCTATAGTAAAATAACTTTGATTATAGATGTTGTTATCTCCTAGATGATACCCATATTTGGATCCAAGACTAAGGGAGAAATCACCTATATCAGATTCTGAGCCTGTTAAATCAAATACGTTTGTAAGTAGAAAATCATCAACCTCCATAATTATAGCATTCCCAACTTTTTCTTGTGCACTAATAAGTGTCGTGCTCATAAGAATCAAAACACCAATTACCGAAAATAATTTTCTCATAACTTGCCTCGCTTATTTAAATTAAATTGTTTCCTTTTCGATATTACCTGCTATCATCATTCTGTTCCTCCACAAGCACTCCACGGATACCGCAGAAAACTGTTGCTCGCTTGTACTCAATATATATTAAAGCACCTTACCAATATCTTGTGTTGAATGCTTCCGTGGAGGAAGATGTAAAAAAATCTGCTTATGTTGCGATGAAAATTTGTTTTTATGAGAGCAAATTAGATTCAATTTGGTAACCATTAGATTGCATCCATTCGTATAGATCGTCTCCTTGAAGGTCTTGAAGTAACTCGATTTCATTTTCATTTGGGGTAAACTTGACCCAAAAATGTTTATTTGCTTCACCTTCCTTGATAATGGTTACCATTAAATCATGAAGGAAGAAGCAGAAATTATGATTGAAGTGATGTATTACTGGTAACAAGAATGGCAAAAAGACCTCCTAGTAAATGCTTCACATACCACCATGAGGATGATTAGTCCTGATGATTCTATAGATTAAACAATAGCACGACATATACATAGCAGCAAACTCTAGATAAGTAATAATTTCATTATTCGAAAGATATGCATTAAACCCTCTTTCACCTATGATTGCATCTATTCCAGTTTTAGTTCTAAAGTCTTTTATTTTTACCGCTGTACCTCTGCCTCTCCACGTATAGAATATTTGATCAACTAGTTCAGTGATTTTTGAAGTCCTATAATCAATTTCGAAAATACTTAAGGATGGATTAATTCGTACTTCAGCTGTCATCAATAGAGCATCGATTACACGTATTTCGTGCGCAGCATCAAATGAAGATGCTAATGTTTCAAATATATTCTTACGTCCCATCTACAACCTACGCTTTCCATTTTCTAAGAATGATGATTGTTTTCTAATTATCAAAAAGACTGATGATTTTATCATAATACACCTGTCTCTGACTGATGTATAGTTCTAGTTGCTTAATATATCCATCCATAAGGATTAAATTGTTCGTAAGCGATTTAAGAGCTTCATTTTTTTCAAGTGGAATTGTTTTTAACAAAGGACGAGTAGGAGCCGAGACAAAGAATGGTGGAATACTAATTGACTCATTTTTTGGAATCGTTCGACACCCTGTTGAAATTAGCAACCAGATGATTAGCAACATCAATAATCTCTTCATTAGACTCTGCCTCCACGATTTTCTGTTCCTCTATCTGTTGTTTTCGTTCTACTTCTTCCAGTTTATTGGCGGTACTAGTCAACTCTTCAATGTTCAGTTTGTAGACCTTTGCTTGTTTTTCATTTAAAAAATTTTTGGATTTCTGTTCCTTGATAACCACATCTTTTTTCTGGTTCTTTTTACGTTCCATACCAAGAATACCAAGTAGCAATGCGAACAAGGTGGCAAAGAACCAACGGAGAAACCTACTCATCCCATTTATACCCATCAAGATTCACCCCTTTTCGATTCAACCATGCTTTGACAAATAGTTTTACAATACGCATATCCACATAACATTGGGCGACGTAGACTCCGGTTGTGTAATAGAAGATCGCTAGGAATCCCCCAGGGAGAGAAAAGGCAAAATAACCTATAACAGTCAAAGAAATTGAAAGCAACAACGCAACAATCTGAATCTCCAACTTTTTCGACCTATCCTTGCGAATTTTTTTCTTGTACAACTCCATAATGCATGCAATGGCGACCACAACCGGTCCCAATACCTTTACAATCAACATCCAGTCCATCATTCCCCCTTATCTGTCTTAAACCCTGCGATGGTGCATCGGGTGAAATACTCTTCCATGATTTTTTCCTGCTCTTCGCTTTCTCCATTGATAGAATGTTCCCGAAGCGCACGAAAGATAACACGATCATTTCGTAGTCCGATATCCAGACCATTACCCAAATGTCGAAGAATCTTGGATACTGTCTTGAGTTCTCCTTTCAGTGCCACAAGTTCATCATTTTGCTTCCATTTCCGACCAAGTACGGCAATCAACAACGGTCCGTTAATCAACGCTATCGTCCCCGTAATGATTGCCACAATAACCACATCACTCATGCATCCTCCAAAACGTCCACAACATCAACCAAGTTCAGGTATTGCTTTACAAATGGATACAAGA
>Ga0265295_1003415_pt1 | contig 23190 bp, 19 predicted proteins | sample Munlansysbiofilm_FD_192503 | JGI IMG/M metagenome (GOLD analysis project Ga0265295, IMG submission 192503) | Leachate microbial communities from a municipal landfill in Southern Ontario, Canada - Methane capture system biofilm | ecosystem: Engineered > Solid waste > Landfill > Unclassified ...
GCATGGCGGGCGGCGGCTTTTAAATCTAAATAATACAATGAAAAAAACAATTATATTCCTGTTCTTATTGCTAACAACACAACTGCTTATTGCCCAGCAGTTCGATATTGAGTTCCAGCAATGTTACGGGGGATCTATTACTGATTATCCCACAAGTATTATTGCCCTTGACAACGGCTTTATCGTTTTGGGTACTTCGTATTCTGATGATGGTGATGTGTCCTTCCAATATGGAGAAGGCGATATTTGGCTTGTGCGTTCTGATGCCAACGGCAATATCCTTTGGGAAAAAACCTATGGTGGGAGCGAAAATGATAATGGTTGGAGTATATTACCAACCCCTGAGGGGGGATTTCTTTTGTTTGGCGATACTTTTTCAGCTGATGGCGATGTGAGCCATAGCAATGGGTGGTTAGATTACTGGGTAATAAAAATAGACAGCCTGGGCAATCTGGAATGGGAGCAAACCTATGGGGGTAGCAAAAATGATTATGCTTATCAGGCAATTATCGCCCATGACGGCGGCTATATACTTACTGGAAATACATTCTCATCAGATGGCGATGTAAGCTTCAATCATGGAGATAGGGATGTATGGGTGGTGAAAATTAGTGCAGAAGGCATGCTGGAATGGGAACGCAGCTATGGTGGCACAGGTATTGACCAAGGAAACAGTATCAGCCGAACTACCGATGGCGGCTATATTATTGGCGGTACGACAGGCTCGAATGATGGTGATGTGCAATGCACTAAGGGCTTATCAAATGCCTTGGTAATCAAAATTGATGCTTTTGGCGAAATTGAGTGGTTACAGTGCTATGGAGGAAGTTACTTTGACCATGCTGCCGACATCATTCAAACCGATGATGGCGGCTATATCTTTCTTGGTGGCACCTCCTCCAACGATGGTGATGTGAGCGGTTTCCACGGGATACCCAGCGACGCCAACACCATGGACAAATGGGTGGTAAAATTGGATGCAAACGGTCAAATCGAATGGCAGCGCTGTATTGGTGGGTCTAGATTTGATCAATCCAGAATAATCAGGCAGATGAGCGATGGCGGTTATCTGGTGGGCGGTTCTTCCAGCTCACGTGATGGGGATGTAATCTGCAACCAGTCAGACCCAAGCTATAACGTTATACTTTACAAATTATCCTCTATCGGCGAGATTGAATGGACTAAATGCCTGGGTAGTCAGGCTAACAACTTCCTAGGAGACTTACATATATACTCTGATTATCATTTTCTTTTAGCAGCCTCGGCACGCCACAATGGTTTTGATGTGGACTGCGATCACAAAGGGCAGGAAGACTTCTGGATAGTGGAAATCATGGATACCACGGTAAGCCTGATAGAAGAAAAGAAGCAGGAGATAGTGATTTATCCTAACCCGGCCACCAACCAAACCTGGCTACAACTACCTGAAAACACAGCCCTTGCACAGGCGCAAATAGAGCTTTACAGCTCCTCGGGCAGGCTGCTATACAAGGCGCAACCATCAAGTCATTTTCATAAGATTGATGTGGCGCATCTGCCCAAAGGCTTGTATCTGGTGAGGCTGTGGGATGGGGAAAGTTGGTATGTGGAGAAATTGGTGGTGCGATAGGTTTATGATTTTTACCCTATCTGCTGCTTATTTTAATTGCATATTGCCAGACTGTATGTCAATCTGGCCTTCAGTTGTTTACGCTATTCATAGTGTAAACCATACAGCTCTATTTCGGACACAATATATGCGCTATCGCACAGCGATATTCCCGGGGTATTCGGGATTGGGGGGAAGAATAAGGTCACCTAATCCAGCCTCCTCAACTAAATTAATTATTTTTGGATCCACAAAATTACTGAATCCAACAAAACCACTACAGAAACAGAACCAAAAAAAGCACGAAACATGAAAAGGAATTTTACTTGTTGTCAGGTAGAAAACACCAACAAATTTCATTTTGACCGTGAGGCCTACTCTTCCATTTTGTCCTTTTTTGTAAAGCTGGTATTTGCCATGCTATTTGGCCTAAGTATCTGCCTGAATACTTATGCCCAAAATGATACAATAATGATTTTGGGTAAAATTGTTGACGCGAAAAACAATCCGGTTGAAAACGCCAACATACTCAATTTGAGCAATAAAGCAGGCACTATTTCGAACAGCAATGGGTATTTTTATATTACCGCAGCTGAGTTTCCAATTAACCTAACAATAAGTAGAATAGGATTTGAAAAAAGTAATTTAACAATCACAAAAAAAGCATTTGAAGGCATTGAAACCTATTTAATCATTCATCTGAAGAAAAAAGTCTATGAACTTGAAGAGGTTAAGATTGTAAGTGAAAAACCTGACGTAATCATAACGAAACAAGCCAACTGGATAATTTTGGACTTTAAAATAGCTGAAGAAAAATTGCTTGTTTTGTTACAAAAAGGCCCAAGTAGAAAGCTGAAAATATTCAATATTGATACCTTATCCTATTTTGAGCTTGGTTTACCAATTAAAGGAAATGAATTGTATCAGGATTGTATGGGTAATCTTCATCTATTTACAGAAGACTCAATTTATCAAATGCAAACGGACTTTTCAGATTCAACTATTTCTCTTTACGCGACATATTCAATAGAAAAGTTCAATAATAGCTTAGCAAATTGTGTTGGTTACATAAATAAAAATTTCATTTTTAAATCTATATTTAATCACAATCAAGAGATAACATATTGGTATTTAAAGGATAAGAAAAAAACAAAGCTCTACGATATTTACGACAAAAAAAGAGAACTATTTGCGCAGAATTTTTTAGACCAAAAAAAAATATTGATAGAAAAGTTTGGTCATATTGATGAAATGGGAGATATTTCAGTAACAGCTTTGCATATTAAAAGGAAAATAAAGCTTTACGAATGGAGCTATCAATATATAGGTAAGGTTCCAGCGTATAACCCGCTATTCGTAAGTTTTGATACAATTCTTATTTTTGATAACATTCAGCAGCATATTGTATTCTTTGATAGTGCCTTTTCTTTCCAAAAAGAAGTCCCTATCCTTTATCAGACAAGCAATAGCAAAAGAATTTTTCAGGATAAAGCAACAGGCAGATTTTATATCGAAAGCCTATCTGATGCAAACAATGAATTTTATGAAATTGAGCTAAATATGGGAAGAACATCAAAAATCGTAAAACTTGAAAACAGTATTTTCCCGGAAAAAGTGTGTTTTTACAGAAACAAGCTCTATTACCTTGATGATAATCTGGGAAATATAAAATCTTTGAAAGCATTAACTATCAAATAGAACCTGTGCTATGAGGGGTATAATATATGGCCTAATAAAACTACCAAAAAGCTGGTCAAACCCGTTTTAGAAAAAACCACAATAGTCTTATAATGGGCTTATTAGAAAATTTTTTATTGAAACACAAAGCGTCAACCAAATATTTCGCTTGTTTTTGTATGGAATATTTTGTACTATCGTGCTGTAAATAAATAAGCTATGGCACGGCTAATCAAAATAGTACAGAAAAAGGTACAGAGCAGTTATCAGTATGTCCGTGAAGAAAGACCTAAATCAGACTTTTTCGCAGGCAAAAACATAGAATACAGCAACAATTACCGGCAAGCACTACACCGGATAACAAAGCTACTTCCGTTCAATTTACTCTTCTTAGTATTTGTGTTTTGTTTAATAACATCCGCGTTTGCTCAGGAAAGTCAATCTAAAGAGGTTGATTTTCAGGTTATTTACGGTTATGTTTATGATGTTTCCGGAAATAAATTGGAAGGGGTTAACATTCACCAAATCAATGATAAAGATACATTGGCTGTGTCTGTTACAGACATGGATGGGTTTTATTATTTGAGTTTAAGTAATGAAATTGAAACACTAAAATTTGATCGCATTGGATTTAAGCCCTACTTCGTTAATATTAGCAATGAAGTTACAGCAGAAGATAATCAGATTGATATAGTGCTAATACAAAAGACATATTCACTGCCTGAAATAACGGTTACTGAAGATGAGGCTGTTATGGCGTATAAAAACAAAGATATGTGGGTGTATGATTACGCCTTGGATACGAACGGCATAACGCTGCTGATGGGCAATTTTTCACAGAAAACACTCCTGAAAATTAACTATGATCAAGACACAATTTTAGCTGTTGAAGTTCCAAATAAATTTAATTATCTATTGCACGATGCTTTGGGTAATTATTATTTATCAAAAAACGATTCAATGCATCAAATAGTTACAGTTCAGGATTCGCTGCAAGTAATGTATGGAATCAAAAAAGCAGACTATTACACTAAGATTTGGCCTATTATTTACATGAATGACAGCATCGTCATTTTAAAAAAGTATGTAAACTATAACAATGAGATTATTTATACTACGTTTGATCGTACTAGAAAACAATATAGCGTATTAAAAAGAGTGACTAATGTTGAACAATTAAAAAGTGCGCTTGACTATATAAATAAAGGGTTTATGGCTGAATCCGCAGATGAATTTAGCCTTGGAGACTCAGCTGAATTAGCTGCCAACAGAGAAAAGTTTAAGGATGAAGCTTATTTTAGGCATTTTTTAATGAAGCCGGTATATAGTCCGCTTTTCGGCTTAGAGGAGCATATTGTACTTTTCGATTTAGAGAATGATAGTATTTGCACTTACGATTACATGGGTAAATTGATCAATAAAAAACATATAAACTTTCATCATACCAAGCAATTCAAGCGGATTTACATAGACTATAAAACAGAAAAATTCTATGCAGCGTTTGAAAAATCAGGCATAACTAGTCTGGCCAAAATTGCTATTGAAAACGGTGTTCTTCTGGATTCTAAGACTATAGAGGGATTCGATTTTCCGGAGGATATTAGTATTTTCAATAATGAAGCCTATTTTCTATATCGCGATCGCCTTTCTTCATTTCAGACGAAAAAATATTTATATAAAACTCAATTATATTAATAATGATTTGCTATGAAACCCTAAGTCACACAGTTTAATAGCTATGAAATATAAACTCCTACTTACTTTATTCCTGTATTTCATCCTCTATACCTTAACAGGCCAAAACTTATATGATACTGATTTAAAAATACTTGTACTGGATAAATCTTCAAGTCAGGGAATTAGTAATGTGAATGTAAGGATAAAAAATTCACTAAAAGGAGCATCAACTTCAGCAAACGGTTACTGCGAAATAAAGGCCGTCACATTTCCGGTAACATTAAATATTTCACACATTGCTTATACCGATAAGGAAGTAGTATTAAATGCGCCACCGCCAGATAAACTCATTGTTTACATGCAGCCGGAAGCCAGCCTGTTAGACGAGGTCACAGTGGCTTATGAAATACCTGCCACAATCATACCGAGAGAATTCCTAATAATTGATTTTACAATTTGTAATAGCAAGCTATTCGTTCTTGGCAACTATTCCAATGACTATAAACAGTTTAAGCTAATTATTTTAGATAAATACCTCGACGAATTGGCTTCGCTCAAAATACCTGAAACGATTAGGCCTCGCGGACTGTACCGGGATTGCCTCGACAATTGTCATATTTTATCACAGGATTCGGCTTATCAGCTCATCGAAATTGATACTTCATGGCAAATTTGCTGTAACTACGAGATTCGCAAATTCCATGCGATAATGGATAATTGCCAGTTTCAGGCTAATAACTACGTCATTTTCAAGCAAAAGAATTTTGGGGGATACGGTCATTCATTTTATGGGGTACATATTAAAAATAATACAGTACTTAATTTTATAGAAAATAATGATTTTGAACGGCTTCAAAGACTAAGGTATGCTCTGCAATTCATAGACCACTCTAAGGAGTATGCGCGGCGATTCGAAGAAGAGTTTATGTTTAAGCCTTTTAATGATGCTTTGTTAAAATTCGGTGACACATTATATCATTTTAACTTTAATAACGGCAGAATAGATTTTTATTCAAGCGAAAGCCTGCAGTTTATCGGCAAAACCACTTTAGATAAACGCATTACTTCTTCAATTTGGAATGACGAAATACTTACTGACAACACAGATAACAAAGCGTATTTGATTTTCAAAAAGCAATTATTCGAGATAAATACGCTAACCGGCAAATTGACACCAAAGATTCAGACCAAGCTTGCAGCCAAAGTTCTTATAGATGCAGGTTTCATTTACTATTTGAGTAGAACCAATAATACATTTGCAAATCCCAGAGCTATAACAAGAGTGAAAATTAATTGAGTAAACCAAAAACTATAAACAAATTTCAGGACGAGTCAACCTAAACCAAGAAACTAGGATTTTTCAGCAAAAGACTGAAAAAAGACTGCTTTGTGGGTTCATCCAATCAGGCAAAACAGACAAATCATTATACCATCAAAGAAAAAAGTAATCATCGAATTAAACGGATTAAACGAATTTCAATTCATACAATTCGTTTAATTCGATGAAAAAAAAATACGAATGACAAAAAAAAATTGAATTCAAGAAAAAAAACATAGACAATATGTTGGTTAGTTTTGTAACCTAAGTGTCTAACCGCCTCACAATAAAACCATCACACCCAGTCTATACTTTATTCTTCAGCATCTCCCCACAAATAAAGCTGGCCGCATCGCCATCACCAAAAATTTCGGGATAATATGTCGGCGGATTGGCATGAAAAACCTTCCAGGCATTGACAATTTTTTCTTTTGAGGCATCGGCAATCACCGCCGCTCCCGCTTCTACTATTTCCTTCCACTCGGTTTCGGGACGCAGGATGATACAGGGTTTCTGAAAAAAGTAAGACTCTTTTTGCACGCCGCCGGAATCTGTTATAATCATCGTGGCCTGCTTTTCGAGGGCAATCATTGCCAAAAACGATACCGGAGCAATTAGTTTGATTTTTTCGTGATTCACGATTGCCTGGTAAGTCTCTTCCTGCAAGTTTGTTTTCAGCAATTTCGAGGTGCGCGGATGCAAAGGCAGCACTATGGTCTGTCCGCTCAGGCTGACAATTTCAAGCAGTGCTTCAAAAATCTGTTGCAGCCGCTTTGGTTCGTCAGTATTGGCATTGCGATGAATGGTACACAAAATAAATGGACTTTTTTCTAAGTCTAAATCCTTTAAAAGTGTTGTGTTTTGCATGGCCAAGTCAGCGAAATGTTTGCTGTTATCGTACATCACATCACCGCAATGATAAATACCCGGATTATCTATATGAAATGGTGCGTTGTTTTCGGCTTTGAAACCTTCGTTCAGCAGGTTATCAAAACCGGTTTTCGTTGGCGAAAAAAGCAAAGTAGCACTGTGATCGCATAAAATACGGTTGATTTCTTCGGGCATGGATTTATTGAACGACCGCAAGCCGGCCTCGATATGCACAATGGGAATATGAATTTTGGAAGCAGCAACGGCACCTGCCAGCGTGGAATTGGTGTCGCCATATAACACAAGATAATCCGGCTTTTCGTCCAGCAGGATTTTCTCAATGCCTTCGATCATTCGGGCAGTTTGCACGCCATGCGAAGCCGAACCCACACTGAGATTGTAATCAGGCTGTGGGATGCCCAGCTCGTCAAAAAACACCGCCGACATATTTTCATCGTAATGCTGCCCGGTATGCACGATGATTTCCTGGAGCTGATCGGCAAAATTATTTTTTATGGCACGGCTCAAAGCTGCTGCTTTAATAATTTGTGGGCGAGCGCCAATAACGGTTAACAGTTTAAGTTTCTTTTTCATTAAATTTCAACATTATGTTTACGACTGTTAGAAAAAAACTACTTTATTTAAGGTTTTGATTAGAAAAGACTTTATTCCTGGAGCTTCTGGACAGAAATCATTTGCTAATCAGTATCAAAATGTATTATAGAACTCCACATTACTCTGTGAAACTCAGTGTCTTCTTTGTGGCTCTTTGTGATCCCGAAAACTTTCGGGGCTATTGCACAGAGTTGCTCAAAGAAGCACAAAGTTACTCAAAGTATAAACAAAATTGATTTTGATATTTGTAATTATTGCTTTTCAAAATACTGATCAGTAACGAAATCAAGCAGTCTCGTCTTTGCTTCCTTTGAAAAAGCAATGACGAGATAACTGTTTCAAAAATGGATTTTTATCCGCTTGACCACCAAGTCTTTTTGTTCCGATATTTTTAATTTCATCAATACTTTTATTGAAAATTGAATCAATCAAAAACGACTCGCAGCTGGAATGACTTTTGTCTTTTGAAATTAATTTTAATTCGGAAAGAAATTCCTCGGTGACAAATACAATCATTGAAAAAAACTATAATGACCTCACTAAATCATTGAACTCGCTATCTTTTCTCAGCTTGAAAAATATTTCATTGACTTCATAAATTGATTCTTCAAAATCGTCAAGCGCATTTTTATATCCCGAAATCTCTTCTCTACAGATTTTATCTTTCCAGAAGCTTTCTTTAAGTGCAACAAAATTTTTGATTGACTTAGCGTGAAAAGTGAGTGATTTGGAAATTACATTTTTCATCAGTTCTTCTTCCTCTTGATTTTGTAAATCAAACCAAGTCAGCTTAGAAAATAATTCATCTAATTTTTGAATTATTTCTATTCGTTGAACAAGTTTGGCCCTTAAATCATTAATGCCATCAAGAAAACGATTAATCCTTTCCTGCTCGGTAAGTTTTGCAGGAATAGACTTGCTATCCGAAATTATTTGGTTAATTTCTTGGCTGATATTTGAGATTGAAGTAGTCATAAGTTTGATTAAGTCAGACAACAAAGGTAACTATATTATCAAATTTTGCCAAGCTTGGATTTTGATATCAGCTAACTAATAGGCAACATGCCATCATCCGCAAAGCTATAATATTTGTCGTGGCCAATAATAACGTGGTCTATCACACGGATGTCGAGCAGTTCGCCGCTTTTGGCCAGTTTTTTAGTCAGGTCGATATCTGCGGTGCTGGCACTCAACTGGCCTGATGGGTGGTTGTGGCACAAAATCATGGCCGAGGCGTTATTTTCTATCGCTATTTTAAAAATCCTTTTGGGGTCGGCCACTGTGCCGGTCAGTCCGCCATCGCTCACTTGCACCGTGCGAATCACTTTGTGCGACTGGCTTAGGAGCATTATCCAAAACTGTTCATACTCCAGGTCGGCCAGGCTGGCATAGAAATATTCAAACGCATCGCGGCTCGATTTGATGGTTTTTCGCTCTTGGGCTTCGGCACTTCTGCGGCGGCGTCCCAGCTCGAGTGCTGCCACGATACTGATGGCTTTTGCCTCGCCAATTCCTTTAAAACGAATGAGTTCCGTAACGCTCATCTTCGACAGCTCTGCCAGGTTATCAGCTGCGCTACTCAATATGCGGCGGGAAAGCTCTACGGCCGACTCGCTCGTGTTGCCCGAGCCAATCAGGATGGCAATAAGTTCGGCATCGCTGAGGCTTGCTTTGCCTTTGTTCATTAATTTTTCGCGTGGTCGGTCATCTTCGGCCCATTGCCGGATGGATTTTTTCTCGCTTTCTGGGTAATCTACCATTGGTTCGTGTTTTCGGCGAAAATACGCAATTGCCTTAAACTAAAAAAGCCTCTTCTTAAATTAGAAGAAGAGGCTGTAATATTTTTGCAGAACCTACTCGCTTACTACAATGTAGCGCTGAACTTGGTAATTTTCGATTTCAGGTTCCCGGCTTTGTTTTTGTGGATAATTCCACGTTTTGCCACTTTGTCAATCATGGCATACATTGCAGGAAGTTTTGCTACGGCCTCGGCTTTATCAGTTAGGCTCTTAAATTTTCTAACGGCATTACGCATGGTTTTTGCATAATAACGGTTGTGTAAACGTTTCGCGTTAGTCTGACGGATTCTCTTGATCGAAGATTTGTGATTTGCCATATCGTTTTTTCGCTTAAAATTTCATAGAAGTTTCGGGCTGCAAAAGTAAGTAAATTTTTGAAATGCAAAACAGTATCCTTAAAAACTTTTCTATCCTGAACTATTTATAAACTTTTTTAACCTGTAAATCGCGTTACTAAAAGTTCCCTTCGAAATCTAGAGGTTTTAGTTGACGAGTTCAAGAGTTGACGAATTCAAGAGTTTTGACCATATCAACCCGTAAACCCATAAATCCGTAAACATATTTCAGGACGAGTCAATTACGAACGAAAAACGTATGAATAATCTAGGCTATAAGACTTTCGCCCACATTTCAGTTTCTTTTCCAGAATAGAGCTTCTCCAGCACGACATTTACAAACTGGTTGCGTACCAAAGTTTTATCTTTTACCCGCAAAGGAATGTAGCTTTCGCCATAACCGCACGCCACACCATCGGCCGTAACACGCTCAACCAGCATACGTTGCGGTTTACCAATCATGCGCTCGAAGTATTTTACCTTATTTTCTTCCGAGATTTTACGGATGATAGCCGAACGCTGATTCTTGATTTTTTCCATCAGATGTCCGTCCATACGTTCTGCTCGAGTGCCGGTTCTTATAGAATACTTAAAGGTATGAATATGACTGAATTCCAGGTCTTTAGCCAGCTGGATGCTGTCCTGGAAATCTTTATCTGTCTCACCCGGGAAGCCCACAATAATATCTGTCGTCAAGTTGAAATCGGGATAGCGTCCGCGCAACTTCTCAACCAAGGTCCTGAATTCGCGGACGGTGTACATCCGTCTCATCTTCAACAAGGTAGCCTCCGATCCGCTTTGCAGACAAAGATGCAGATGTGGTGCCAGCTTCTCGTGTTGAAATAAATCAAAAAAATGTTCGGTAAATCCATCCGGCTCAATGGAAGAGATTCGAACTCGGAAATCGCCGGGTAACTCCAAAATTTGGGCTACCAACTGCTCAAAATTTACGCCATTGTCATCGTATCTACCAATGTTTACGCCGGTTAGCACCACTTCTTTAAAACCGTGGTCAATTACTTCGCGGATATTGTCAAGGATGGCTTTTGCCGGCCGGCTGGTGGCCCTGCCGCGAACCGTAGGGATGATGCAAAAAGTGCAAAAATTGTCACAGCCATCCTGAATCTTGATAAGGCTGCGCGTGTGAAAGGTTTTATAGGCCGAGTCGTAGCTAAACAAATCTTCGTCAAAACCTTCGGGATCAGGATGCTCGCCGCGAAAATGCGCTTCGACGATGCTGTAAATGGAAGATTTACGCTCGTTGTCAACCACGTAATCTATTCCGGGCGTTTCCATCAGCGATTGCTTGTGGTTGTTAGCCATGCAGCCGGTTACGAGCATCAGTCCCTGCTCATTTCCTTTAATTGCCTGCTGAATACTTTGCCGTGATTTCTGGTCGCTTTGATTGGTAACCGTGCAAGTGTTTACCACATAAATATCGGCCTGCTCATTATAATTTACAATTTCGTAGCTTCCTTTGTGAAAACGCGACGCCAGCGCATCTGTTTCATATTGGTTGAGCCTGCAGCCCAATGTTTTAAACGCAATTTTTTTCATAATAACTCCTCTTATCCTACCATTTCTTTTACCCTAACCAATTCGCCTTCAAGCGAAAGCGATGTGACACTGGTGATTTCCACCTTCACAATCTGTCCAATCAGGCTTTCGTTTTCACTGGCGAAACGAATCACCAGTTTACCTTCGGTATAACCGCTGAGGTAGCCGGTTTTGCGGTCGCGGCCACGCACCAACACCTCCAGCGTTTTGCCGATAAGTTGCTGATTATACACCAGGCTGTGTTTGGTAAGTTCTTCGGTGAGCCGGTGGTATCTTTCCTTTTTCAAGGCTTTGGGAATATCGTCTTCCCACCGCGAACTGGCAGCACCGGGCCGCACGCTGTACTGCGCGATATAAGCCATATTGTACTGAAATTCCTCCATGACTTTGCGCGTATTTTCAAACTGTTCATCGGTTTCGCCTGTAAAGCCAACGATAATATCCGTGAATAAAGTGGCCTGCGGAATAAGGCGGCGAATGGTATGCACGATATGGCGGTATTTGTCCATGCCGTGTTTGCGGTTCATGCGCATCAGCACGCGGTCGTCGCCGGATTGCATCGGCAGATGGATTTGTTTGGCCAGGCAGTCGTATTGCGCAATCACTTCAATCACATCATCGGTCATATCACGCGGATGCGGCGAGGTGAAATATACCCAAAACTGCTTGCCTGACAGGTTTCCATAGTCGCCAATGCGGCGCAAAAGCTCGGCAAAACTGATTTCGCTGCCTTTTTTGTCATGGCCGTATGAGTTGACGTTTTGACCTAATAAGGTGATGGATTTATAGCCTTTCTCGACCAGTTGAGTCAGCTCGTCGATAATTTCTTGGGCGGGACGCGAAACCTCTCTGCCTCGCGTATAAGGCACGGCGCAAAAGCTGCAAAACTTATCGCAGCCGTTTTGTATCGGTATAAAAGCCTCAAAATCTGAGGTATAAGTTGGCTCCACCTGCCAAAACTCATCAATATTTTTTCCGGGATTGAGTTTGGGTGAAGCAGGTATTTTCGGCAAATCAACTTTTTCCAGCACAAAGCCAACGCCATCGCGCGGCTTTATCGGTGTTTCAGGCATTTGGCGCAGCAATCCGTCATTGGCTTGCATCAGCGAAGAAGGCGTGGCCACACCATACTGACGAATCATTTCGGGCAATTGTGGCAGTTCACTCATCGGGAAAACAAGGTCGAAAAGCTTCAAAAACTTCTCGCTGTCGGACGGCAAAATGCAGCCCGAGACAAAAGTGAGCAAGTTTTTTCTGTTCTTAAGCCTGTTCCATTTTGATATTCGAGCATAAACTTTGTCGATGGCTTTTTGGCGAACAGAACAAGCGATAATACCGAGAATACTGGCTTCCATCTCGTTTTCGGTAGGCTGAAAACCAAGTTCGTGCAGCACAGTTTTCACCCTTTCTGTGTCCGAAAGGTTCATCTGGCAGCCGAGTGATATAAGGTGATATTTCATTTATTTTAATACTAATTCAGCAAGTGTTTGCTCTTTAATAACAGCTTTACAGCAATAAAAGTTTAGTTTTCAATCCATATTTACAAGTATCGCAACTTTCGCGAAGGCGAATTAAAAATACACCTCGGCATGCACCTGCTTTGGTGGCACGCCCTGTTTTTCGAGGATATCAAACACTTCATTAATCATCTCAAAATTTCCACAAAGGTAACAATGCGTATCTTTTGAGACTGGATTTTGATACAGATAATCTGTTACACGACCTTGGAAATCACCCATTTCATCCTTTGAGGTACACAAAGTGTATTTTTCTGACGGATAATGCTTGCGTTCGTAAGCCTCATCGGCTTTGCGCACGCCATGCAATAATTGATAGTCTAAATTGGGATAAGAGCGCGAAATGCTGTGAAAAGGTGCAATACCGGTTCCGGTGGCCACGAAAAGAAATTTTGCTGTGTTAACCAACTCAGGTTCAATGGTAAAGAAACCCAGCGGCCCTTCAATAGCCAACTTATCATCTTTTTTCAATTTTTTGAGCTGCCTACTTACCATGCCGTCTTCCACCTCTTTGATAAGTACCTCAAAAAAATCATCCTGCTCGCCTGAATAAATCGAATATTCTCGGCTGTGGATGCTCCCGGCCTCGCCAAGCAAAATATGCTGACCAGTCCGAAAAGCCAGTCCGCGCCGCTCCATTCTTAAAACATAGGTGCTATCTGTCAGGCTTCTTATCGCTATTAATTTGTGCTGATTATCGCTATTTGATCGCGGATTCATGCGTATATATTTTAATTTTAAGCTGCAAAACTACATAAAAAACCAGCATTGGCTTACCGAATTAACAGAAGACTTGATCAGAAATTCATTAACCAATATTTTTTGCAACTAATTATAAATAAAGCAATTAGGAAATGTTGTTAAAAAAAGGCAAGCTACCAAAGCTTGTTCTCTGCATTTTGATACGCTTTAAAAAACAAAGTAGCTGTGCGTTTCATCCAAAAACATACTTATATTTACACCTTTTAAACCAACGATATAAATCAGCTTGATATGAATGAGAAAAAAGATAGCGTCAATAGGATTCGCGATATCTTGTTAGGCAATAATCTTGCTGACATGGAAAATCGCTTTTTAAAGCTCGATCAGCAAATTACCTTCTCGCTGGATGAGGCCGAAATCAAGTGGGGGCAGCAGCTCAATTCGCTTAAGGAGGAGCAGCAGATTTCGGTAGAACATTTATCGCAACAACTATCAGCCTCCATCAGCAGGCTGGCCGAAGAGTTAAAAGCAGAGCTTGCTTCACAAAAATCTAAACTTGATGATTTAAAGCAGTTTAGCACCGAATTGCAAAGCAGCTTGAACGCGATTGAAGCCGCTCAGGCCAAGCAAAAGCAAAGCCTGAAAGCACAATTTGAGATGGAAACGGCCTCACTGAAAAAGCTAATCTTCGACAAATTCAGCGATTTGCAGCTCAACAAAATCGACCGCTCATCCCTTGCTTTGCTGCTTTCTGAACTCGCTGTAAATCTTTCTGACAGCGAATCGAAATCAGACGAGGCAGAAAACTCCTAAAACCTTATTTATGGCAAAACAAAAAACAAAAGCTATTGATGATTTATTGGAGACAGGCCAACTTATTGAACTGCGGGAGATTATTACCGGCTTAGACCCTGTCTCGCTCGACAGGCTTCAGAAATTGATGACCGATCCGCATGAATTTGCTCTTGAAATCAGTGACTTACTCCCTTTCTCTATCCGTAAGCTGATTGAAAAAGGCAGCATCAATATTGCTGATTTATTGCCATTTTTTGAAGATGTAATTCAGGAAAGCATTCAACGTAACCCGCAACGGCTGGCCAATCTTTTGTTCCCGATAATGGGGCCTGCCATCCGCAAAGCAGTGTCGGAAGACCTGCGTAAAATGATTGAATCGCTGAACAAAGGACTGGAATCCGGTATTTCGCCAAAACATTTGAAATGGCGGATTCAGGCACTTTTTTCGCAGAAAAGCTATACCGAAATCATGCTGTCAAAAGCCTATGTATTTCATGTTAAGCATATCTTTCTGATACACAAGCAGACAGCCCTGTTACTACATCAGGTGACCAACACCAAAGTTACATCTATCGAGGCCGATATGGTGGCCTCTATGCTGTCAGCAATTTCTGATTTTGTGAAAGATTCTTTTCAGGCACCGGCGAGCGAAAATGTGGAAACCATCAAAATTGGTGAAATAAATTTATGGATTGAAGAAGGCCCTTATGCAGTGATAGCAGCAGTGGTAGAAGGCAATCCGCCACCACGGCTGCGACAAGCGATGCAAGAAGCGATTGAAGCAGTGCACTATAACCACAGGGTAGATTTAGAGAATTTTGATGGCGAGACGAGTATTTTTGAACATACTGAAAAATTCTTGAAAAGCTGTTTGCAGAGTGAAAAAGTGGAGAAAAAATCCAAGCCTCCCTATTTTGCTTTGATCCTACTTTTTATCCTTTTGGGAACTGTCGGCTATTTTCTAGTGCAGCATTCTCAAAACAAAAAAAGGCGTAACGATCTCATTGAGGCATTTAGAAATGAACCTGGATACCTGATCTCGCACAGCACATTTCAAAACAATCAGCTTGTGCTGCATGGATTGCGCGATGCGCTATCGAAGCCACCGCTAGAGCTTGCTAAGGACGCTGAGTTTGATCCTTCGCAACTTGAATTCAGATTTCAGGAATTTGTGGCTACAGACAGTGCTTTTGTGATTAAAAGAGCTAACGAAATGTTGCAACCACCTGTTAATGTACAACTTAAATTCAAGAAAGGTGTATTGCATATTTCAGGTAAAGCCGACGAAAGCTGGGTTGCCAAAGCAAACGCCAACTATCAAAAAGTTTGGGGTGTAAAGGCATTGCTTTGGGAATTGAACGAAGCTCCTCCAAAGCGCGACCTAAGCTGGATTATCAACGATATTGAGGCTTATACTTTCATTTTTGAATTCAATGATATAAGCATGAATGAAGTCCAAAAAAGCCAATTTGAGAAGCTTAAATCTACCGCTTTGTTGCTGGATGAATTTAACCAAACACAGGCTGAGAGCCACCTGATACAAATAGAATCCTTCACCTCGAAAGCAGGCAACAAGACAGCAAACACAAAGATAGCGCTCACACGGGCCGAGTCGTTTATGGGTTTGCTGAAAGAAGCCGGAGTGCCTGCCGGATTGATGGAAGCAACGGTGATATACAATGAAGATATAGAAAAGCAAATGCCTGTGCGCACCGTGGAATTTAAGGTGATCAAGAAGAAAAAATGACAGAAAATTATGATAAAGAAAAAAATTGCGATGGTTGGGGCCTTCGCTGTTGGTAAAACAAGTTTAGTGCAACGCTATGTACGGAGTATTTTTAACGAAAAATACCAAACCACCATTGGCGTAAAAATCGATCAAAAAGAAGTTCTGTATAATGGAAAACCCATTAATTTTTTGATTTGGGACATCCATGGTGAAGATGATTTTATGAAGATAAAACCAACCTACCTCATCGGTGCTTCAGCCTATTTTTTGGTGGCTGATGAAACCCGAGCAGAAACCCTTCAAACAGCTGTTAACATGCACGATATGGCATCGGCAGTAACCAATAACGTACCCTTTATTTTGTTGATCAATAAATGTGATTTAATGAAAGAAAATGAAATCACAGAAGAACAGCTTGCAGCATTAAGCCAGAAAGGCTGGCGAATAATTCATACCAGCGCCAAGGATGGCACCGGCGTGGAAGAAGCTTTCGCGGAACTGACGAAATATATGATGGAGGAAAGCCAATAATGATGACTAAACCCGAGTTTACTGACGCCATCACGGAATATATTATCAGCAAGATTCCGCCCTATATCGGCCTGGCAATATTTCACCTGGACGAAGATTACCGGCTGATCAACTGGATGGGTCCTGTGCATAAGTACATAGATCAAAAGCCTGAAAAAGAGGTTTTAATAGACGAAATAGTTCCTTTCCTGTCGGGCATGATTCCGCCATTGATAAACCCAATGGTGCTGCCACACATTCAAACCAAAACCGGCCACTATGCCGAAATACATATTGTGGAAGATGAAGATCAACAGTTTTGGGTATTTTTCGTTGACCAGACACGCTCAGCCGAAAAGCTTCAGCAACTACTGCAGGAAGTAAATTCGGCCCGCCTAAAGTTAATTGCCAATGAAAAATACGGCAAAACAGAAAATCAGTTTGCAGCTTTTCATCTGTTAGACTATGCCACTTTTGCTTATAAAGACAAGAAATATTACCCTATTGGCATGATGCCATCCTGGATAAAAGAACTGCCCGGCGCTTCAACACTAAACAACGAAAGCCCTGACTTGGTAGATTTTTTTCCTTTTATTGAAGTGTTTCAGTATGAGGCCGCTGACTGTTGGGGAAGTTCGCTCGACGGCAAAGTAGAGTCAGGTGTGTGGGAAGAAGAAACCATCACCGGACGGCAGGTGTTTTTAAAAGCCACTGCCATTCGTTTTTCGCAATCAAATTACCTGTTAATCAGCATTATAAATCGAAAAGACAAACAAGATAATCAACTGATTCAAAAAGCACGCGAACAACGCCTAACACTGGATCAGTTGGCGCGCACCCAAAATGAACTTAAGAAGCTGCTCAACTTTAAAAATCAGTTTGTTTCTATCGTATCACATGACTTGCGTTCGCCTTTAGGCGCTGTGATCGGGCTGTCGAATTTATTGCTTGACGATAATGACCTGATGCAGAAAACAAACCAAAATCAAACCTCATTACTCAACGATATCAAAGAGGAAATGCAGCGATTGCTGGATTATACCGACAAGCTGTACCATTGGTCGAACTTGGAACTCGGGAATTTTAAAATTGTCAAATCAGAAATTGAATTTGGTAGTATTGTAGCTTATGTCGAACGTATGCAACACCTGAAGTTGAAGCAAAAGAACATCCGGTTCGTGCAAAAAATCGGCCATGCCAAAGCCCTTGTGGTGATGGCCGATGAAACATTGCTGGAGCAGGCCTTGAATAACCTGGTAGGTAATGCCGTGAAATTTACAGCTGAAAACGGGCAAATAACCATCGGAACACGCGAAAAGATTGATTGTCTGGAAATATATGTGCAGGATACCGGCCTCGGTATGCCCGAATCAGTAAGTAAAAACCTGTTTGACGGTTCTGCTCACAAAAGTACGATGGGAACTTTTGGCGAAAAAGGGACAGGCCTCGGACTGGGAATCGTGAAGAAAATTGTGGAAGCACATAATTTTACAATCCATGTTGAATCAGAACCCGGCAAAGGAAGTTGCTTTAGCATAAGAATTCCAAAGCCTTGATGTTGTGAATTTTACTTATTGACCGAAATACTTATCTTCGTTGCTAAACACCTAAATACATCAGGATGCTAATCGAAATAATCAGTATCGCCGCCTTAGCCATTTTGCTCGTGATGCTTTTTATCGCATGGCGCGATCGCCAATCAGGCAATGGCAATTTGCCGGAAGCTTATGTGCAAAAGAAGAAAGATAAGACCATCAGCAAAGCCGTGCTAAACCTACAAAAAACTTATCCTGACAACAACAGGTTTTTTCTGTTTTGGTTGCAGATGCAGCGACTCAACATCAATTTGCCCGAAGGCGCAATGGCCGAGCTAGGCGTTTACAAAGGCGAAACAGCTTGCTTGCTGCACGCGCTGGCTCCAAACAGGCCGCTGCATCTTTTCGACACCTTTGAAGGATTTCGGCAGGAGGATTTGAATCAGGAAAAAGGAGAAGCAGCAACATACGCCACGCATCATTTTGCCGATACTTCCATCGAAAGCGTGAAAGAAAAGCTGAATGAACATCCCAATATCAAGTTTTACAAAGGGGATTTTTCAGGGCAATGCCATTTAGCTGAAAAAGAGAAATTTGCGCTCGTTAGCATTGATGTCGATTTAGCCAAACCAACCGCTGAAGGACTACGCTTTTTTTATCCACGCCTGCTGCCCGGTGGCATAATTTTTATCCACGACTACAACTCCAAATGGCCCGAACTGATGCGTGTAGTGGATGATTTTCTGAAAGAAATTCCGGAGAATGCGATGCTGGCTTCCGATAAAGACAGCAGCCTGATTATTGTGAAAAACGGTTAAGCAGCTATTTTTAGGTTACTCCTCCCCTACCTTGATTTCCTCGCCCAGAAAGTGTGGCTGGGTTTGCAACACATACACATCGAGCATCATACGCACGCGCGCCAAATATTCCCTTATCAAAACCTGAAATGCGCCATCGTGTTGCGGGAAATCAGCAGCGAAACCACAAGCCGTAATACCATTACGTTCGGCGATATAAATTGCTCTTTCTAAATGAAACTTCTGCGAAATAATGGTGATAGAATCCTGAATAAAAACCTTTTTCGACCTGATTACCGAATCAAAAGTACGGAAACCGGCATAATCAGGTATCAGCTTTTCTTCCGGAATGCCGGCATCTAATAAGTCTTTCATCATATAGCGCGGCTCGTTGTAGGAAGGATGCCGGTTGTCGCCACTCAAAATCAAATAGTCGATTTTTTGAGCATTAAAAAGCATCAATGCGGCATCAATGCGGTTTTGATAGAAAGGGTTGATATTGCCGGAAACAGTGTATTTGCTGGTTCCCAAAAGCAAACCCACCTTCCGGAATGGCATTTGGTCAAGCTCGTAAATAATTTGCTTTGAGCTGCTATAGGATACCCAAAAATAAATCATCAGGGTACTGATAACCAATAGCCCAATGAGGGAAAATGAAAAATTAAGAAATTTCTTAATCCATTTCATAAATTACTTTTTAGCACGGTCTGGCTTTTTTTTAACCCTTCTCAAAGCTTATAAAAAACTAAGAAAACCAACTGATTGATAACAAACTGTGTTTAAAATTTTTTAAATAATACGGTGGTTGCTTTTCTGCCATAAGTTCACAACTACAGCATTGATTTTTTTCCTTTGAAAGAGTAAAATTACATTAATAACGCGAATCAGGGTTTGAAATTACATCTTATTATCTTGAAATTCTCCTTTAACAAATGCTTAATTGTATCAGATATCCGACAGATGAAGCAAGATCAATTAGATTATCTATTTGGCTTTTAAAGCATTAAACGGGTAGGAATCGCTGTGAGGCAAAATCCTTAGAGAAACGGATATCAACAATAAAATCAAAGTCCTAAGGGCCTAACATACTGGATTGGTTGGTAGTATTTGTTGACAATAGCATGTGCAAGATGCATAACCTTGAAAAATTCAAAGAATAATTGATTATACTTTCAAAAGCTAAAAAATTCAAAACTTCACCCCCCACTCTGATAGGCCTTGTTTTGCCACGAAGACACCAAGTCACGAAGATTTCACAAAGGTTTTAATGTTAGTAATCAACATTTTGCGGCATTTAGAGCCTTAGAGACATTTCTTCATTTCTTGACTTTTCAGAGAAGGCTCAAACTTTAAGCAGAGGAATGCCTGCGTAGTTAGGATTAGATTATTGTGCGATCTTTGTGCGTATAGCAAAGCAAGTTGTTGTAGTTTGGGGATTTAGAAATTTAAAACCAGTCCGCTTTGTAGAATTTCTTTTTATCTTTATTCCCTGAAAGAAAAGGCTACCATGCAAGCTGATTTCTAAATAAATTAGATTTGTAAATATTCATCCCTAATAATCAGTTAATAAAGAAGTTCTATGTCGGAAATAACAGAAGATAAAATAATAGAAAAAGTTCGTAATCGCCGGGTTCACATGGCAAATGAAAGAACATTTCTTGCCTGGGTAAGAACAGGAATAGGCATCATGGCATTCGGTTTTGTTGTCGAAAAGTTCACCTTGTTTATGAGACAAGTAGCATTTTTTCTGAAGGAATCTAATTTAGAAACAGCCTTACCTCCTTCACATGGCTATTCAGCACTTATCGGCACTTTTCTCGTGGGTCTTGGTGTATTGATTGTGCTGCTTGCATTTTTCAGGTATAAAAAAGTAGAGCGACAAATAGAAGAAGATACCTGGACGCCCTCATCGAAACTTAACGAGTTGCTCACACTTTCAGTGATGACAGTTGGAATTTTTCTTGTAATCTATTTGATCCAAAGCATTTAATTACACTTACTTAGAGTTGATAGCACCTTGTCTATCAGACCTCAAAAAAGCAAAACTCGGTAAATAAATGACGCGCTATATGAGTGTAAAAAGCAAATCCTCAGCATTCTTTTTTGCAGCATTAAGCCCGAAACACTACTTTAGCTCAAATTTAATTTTTTAAATCAACAGTGATGCTTGATATATTAATCTGCTAGCCCAGAATGCAAATAAGAACCCTTTTGTTACAGCCAGCACTGGTTTTGAAACCACTTATTGAAGAAGATAGTTGCCGTAAAAACGACAAAAAAATGAGTGAAGAGGCTAGAAACAGCAGATACTGAAAACTAAGTTTATCCGTTATTTTAAGTATAAAAAAGTATGCTATGAATCAACAGGACGAAAGAAAAATCAGGAAGGCTTTTAAGTCGAAGAACTGGAACGAAATAAAAACACATGACTCATGGGCAGTGTTTAAAATCATGGCCGAATTTGTAGAAGGCTTTGAAAAGCTGGCACGTATTGGGCCTTGCGTGGCAATTTTTGGATCAGCACGCAGCAAGCCCGATAATAAATATTATCGCCTGGCCGAAGAAATTGCTTACCTGCTTACTAAAAAAGGCTTCGGTATTATCACTGGCGGCGGCCCGGGCATTATGGAAGCCGGTAACAAAGGCGCACATTTTGCTGGAGGCAAAAGCGTTGGCGTGAATGTTGAGCTGCCGTTCGAGCAATATCCAAACCCTTTTATTGATCCGGATAAATACCTTGAATTTGATTATTTCTTTGTGCGTAAGGTAATGTTTATGCGCTATTCACAAGGCTATATCATTTTGCCCGGCGGATTTGGCACTTTAGACGAATTGTTTGAAGCCATCACGCTTATCCAAACCCAAAAGCTGGTGAAATTCCCGATTGTAATGGTGGGCAAGGAGTATTGGGAAGGCCTGATCGTCTGGATAAAACAACGCATGCTCGAAGCCCAAAACATTAAAGAAGACGACCTTGATATTTTCCAACTGGTTGATACAGCAGAAGAAACGGTAGGAATTATTGAAGAGTTCTATAAAAAATACGCCCTAAAACCCAACTTCTAATGCAGATTTACGAGATTCCTTTTCAGCTTATCAGCATCGAAGGCGATGGCTATCACATTATGATCGACGGACAAATCAACGGACAGAAAGCCATTTTTCTGATTGATACCGGCGCTTCCAGAACAGTTTTTGACCTGGAGGGCATTCGGAAATTTGTGCCGGAACCCGACTTCCTGGAAAACGAACGACTTTCGACCGGACTGGGAACCAACGAGATGCCTTCGATGGTGGTAGTGATAGAAAACATGGGTTTTGGCGACTTACAAATCCAATATTATATGGCCATCGCCATAGATTTAAAACATGTGCATCTTTCGTATCAAAGCCTTGGATTGCCTGCTATTGATGGTGTTTTGGGCGGCGATTTACTCATGCAATACCGTTGCGTCATCAATTATAAAACACGGAAAATAAAGTTTTATAATTGATTTATTTCGTTTTTATAAAAGCCTGCGATGCCATTTTTTCGCCATCAATAAGCTGAATGCGGTAGATTCCGACGGGCAAAGTCGAGATATTCAGGGATATTTTATTTTGGTTGCCAGCCTTCGCCGAGGCGGAAATCAAAAGCTGACCAGTGCTGTTGAAAATGCTGTAATACAGTTTATTACCGCTTTCGGGAGGTAGCTCAATATATAGAAAATCACCTGCTGGGTTAGGAGAAACTCTAAAGTTAAGTCGCTGTGTTTGCTCTGCTATGGCAGGAAATATTTCAGCATCGCGGTTAAATAGTTCCAGACCACCGCTGAAGTTTCCAACCATCAAACCCGGATGGTCACGCAGCTCCGTTTGCAAAACAATAGCCGAAGTGCGCATCCCGCGATCAGCATTTTGTATCGGGAAGCCGAAAATATTTTCAAAGCGTGAGGAGGCCTGAAATACGCCATCAATATTGTTGTCGATATTTTCAAAAAGATAGAGCTTGCCCTGCTCTGAACCCACAAGCAAGAGGGTTTCACCCTTTTGCATATTGAAAAAATGCGGCGTGCTGTAACCGGCATAAGAAAGGTTGAAGTCGGTGATATTTACCTCGCCCAGAAAATCCGTAACAAGCTCAAATTGTATGTTTTCGCCAAATTGCATTCCTTTGTAAAAACTGATTT
>Ga0265295_1003416_pt1 | contig 23183 bp, 20 predicted proteins | sample Munlansysbiofilm_FD_192503 | JGI IMG/M metagenome (GOLD analysis project Ga0265295, IMG submission 192503) | Leachate microbial communities from a municipal landfill in Southern Ontario, Canada - Methane capture system biofilm | ecosystem: Engineered > Solid waste > Landfill > Unclassified ...
CAAAGCTGTGGCGGAGGGTGTGAATGGAGACTTTTTTTTAATGCCGCACTGTGTGACAATGGCTTTCATGGCCTGCTGGACACCACCCCTGTCCATGGGGCCTGTTGCCTGACGGATGGTTTCTGGTAAAGCCTGTCGAATCGCTCCTGTTCCTGCTGGTTCATGGGGCACTCCTTCTCCAATGCGTTGTTGGGCTGCATTGAAGGAGTGTACCTTGTTTAGCTCTTTTCTGCCGCGAAGCGGCTGCGTTCAACAAGATGGGTTAAGCGTAGGCAGAGAATCTTGCAGGCCGTAGGGGAGACCGCGCTTTCTGAAGTGCTGGCACAGCTTTGAAATGCAACTTGCGGACGCCGAGGGTTTTAACGTGCGCCGAAGGCAACACAAAAGCATCCGATTTGGCGAGGATGTGGAGGTCCGCCGGGTCATCAGGCCGTGGCATGCAAGAAGAGAGACGCCGTAGAACTCGGGAAGTCCCGTTGGGCTCCTGACGTGGATAGTCCACGATCCAGGTGGGTTGTCGTAAGGCGGTTATATGCCGACGGGGTGTCTTATCAGGCATAGTACTCAGAGGTTGGGAAAGCCAGCCACAAGGGGATGGATCTGACGGAAGCACACAGCTCGCAAAGGAAACTCGTGTCGGACATGTAGGGCTGGATAAACACGAGCAAACCTCACTGCGGGGAATAGCTACTGGGTCTTGTAACGGGTAACTGTGAAGATCCGCGCGGAGGCGAGTGCAACCGAGGAACCGGATGCGGGAAAACCGCACGTCCGGGTCTGTGTGGGTGGCGCCGGGTAATCGGCGTCCCTGCCACCGATGCCTCATGGCGGAATACGATATGAGGAATCAATATGACCAAAGTTCTTTATGAAAAACGAAATAGGATTGGTTACATCACCCTGAATCGACCAGACGCACTCAATGCTCTCGATGATGAATTGAACAGTGAACTTTCGATAGTCTGGGATGATTTTGCAAAGGATGATTCGCTGGACGTGGGCATACTCACGGGAGCAGGCAAGGCATTCTGTTCCGGAGCAGACCTAAAAACCTTCATTCCCAAATGGGAAAAGGGAAATATGCTCGATGTGCGGCGGAATGTTCCTAAAGGCATTGGGGGAGGAATCACGCGGGGCCAGCACAGGATAACCAAGCCTATTATTGCAGCAATAAACGGGCATGCCATTGGAGGTGGTTTCGAGCTGGCTTTGGCTTGCGACATCCGTATTGCTTCGGTAAAGGCCAAGTTCGGCGTATTTGAGGTTCGTTACGGACTTCACCAAGGTGATGGAGGTATTGTAAGACTCATTGCGATTGCCGGGGTTGCTACCGCTTTAGAACTCACACTTACTGGACGGGAAGTGACTGCGGAAGAGGCATATAGACTGCGACTTGTTTCCAAAGTGGTTCCGCACGAAAACCTTATGGAAACAGCGGAGCAGTATGCATCAATGATAATGAACAATAGCCAACAGGCGATTAGATCTGCCAAGGAAACGATCCTCGATGTGCTTGGTCGCACTTTAGATGATGCGCTTCGCCTTGAGACGCTCAATGCTTACTCCAGCTTAGGTGACTTCAGTGAGGCAAGGGAGCGGCTGTCTCAATTCTACTCAAAGGAAAATGCCAAATAGAAGGCGCATAACCTTGCTCTTGCAGCGGAGCGCAAAAAGCCGCGTCCGCTGAAGAGCTCGTTGGGCGGGAAAATCATCATGAAAACACAAGGTAATTTGATTACCAGGCTATTGCTAATCTCCGATTCCACTTGGTTACGACACGCCAACCCGTGGAGTGCATGGACAAGGATCATTACATGTCTCCCTTTATTGACCTTATCCCTATGGAGCAGGGCATGGATTGGGCGATGGTTTATATTGCCCCTTCTCGCTGCCCTGCTTTGGATCTGGATCAACCCCAGAGTTTTTCCCGAACCCAAGTCGACCGACAATTGGGCTTCGCAAGGTGTCTTTGGGGAAAGGGTTTGGCTGAACAGAAAGGTTATTCCGATTCCTAGACACCATGTCATTGCCGCCACCACGCTACTTTCCATAAGTGCAGCGGGCATTCTTCCTTATGTCTACGGCATTTGGCTGTTAAGTCTTTGGCCTACCCTCTTGGGTGGCCTATTAATGTATATGGGAAAACTCTGGTACTTTGATCGAATGGTTTGGCTCTATAGAGATATGAAAGACAAAGTTCCTGAATATGCCAAATGGACCCGATAAATAGGCCAAATAATTGTTCGGCAATGGAGCAAGCTTAAAAATGAATCCTTCTGCTATCCGTGATAAATTCGGCGATGATTACTGAGGTAAGTTGAAAATATCGGACACCAAAGTTATCATCCAACCAGAACGGAGGTGTCTGAATGGCAAAAAACCCAACGAACGGTCGCTATTCGAAAGAATTCCGGCATGAAGCCGTGAAAAAGTGGGAGAGGGAGCTTTGAGGATATCTTTTTTCTCCCCTCTCCTGTGGGAGAAGGGGCGGGGGTGAGGGCAGATAAGGAATAAACAACCAAGATGTTCATCACTTTGTTTCAAAAATGACCGTGCGAAGTATAACTCCAACCAGAAAATGAGTCGGGTAAATCCTTGATTTTCATGAGTAGCCTAAGAAGGAATGCATAAACCCACCCCCCAGACACGGGCCGACAAACTTCCCGGCGGGTTTCTTTCCTGAAATGCCCAACCGGGCACCCTATTCCCCATCCCCATCGCTCTCCCCGCGCCCCAGATACCGCGCAGAGTCCCCCAGCCGGGTATCCAGCTCCGCCGCGCAGCGCCCCTGACCTTGAACGATGATGCCACAAATTTCGTTGACAGCCCCTGACCTCAGTATTACCCTTACTGGTAATACTCAAAAGGGAGGTCAGGTTATGAGAGTAACCACAAAAGGTCAGGTCACAATACCCCAGCACATTCGCGAGAAGCTGGGAATAACCCCTGCAACAGAGGTCGATTTCATCGAGGAGAAGGGGCGTATTTTTTTGGTAGCACGAAAAGAGGAGAAGGCAGCCATAAAGAAATTTGTAAAACTACGTGGTTTGGCGACCGTCAAAATGACCACCGATGAAATCATGGCGCTGACGAGGTCGGATACATGAATGGCGTTCTCGTGGATTCAAACGTCATCTTAGACCTTTTCCTCAATGACCCGAATTGGGCCGACGGGTCGGAAGCTGCGCTCGCCAGTGCCAGCCAGAGCTCAACGCTCTACATAAATCAGATCGTCTATACGGAGGTATCGATCGCTTTTGAAAAAATCGAGGAATTGGAATCAGCCCTGCATACAGGCGGATTTCAGTTGTTAGAGATTCCAAAAGAAGCGCTGTTCTTAGCCGGAAAAGCTTACCTTCGCTACAGGAGAGGCAAGGGCACCAAGCGTTCACCCTTGCCAGATTTTTATATCGGAGCACACGCTGCGGTACTCGGTATGGATTTGATCACCAGGGATGAGGGCAGATATCGGACTTACTTTCCTACCGTAAAGAGGATATGCCCTGTGAAACCATGAGGGAACGGCATCGACCACCACATCCACGCGAACACCGGACGCTGAGCGGCCCATTTTTCATGCGCCGTCGGTGTTTCCGGGTCTTTTGCCAAATCACCATCCGTTTGGTGCCGGTAATGCGGATGGCCAGCCACTGGGCATCCACAAAGGCCCTGAGGGTGTACCTCCACCAATGCTTCTGGCCCCTGCTGCCCACCTGGGCACCCTATTCCCCATCCTCATCGCTTTCCCCGCGCCCCAGATGCCGCGCATAGTCCCCCAGCCGGGCATCCAGTTCCGCCAGCCACTGGGCATCCACAAAGGCCTTGAGGATGCGGCGCACCTCCACCATGTGTTTCTGGCCCTTTAAGGGCCGGACAAAGCCCAGCTCCGCAATCTTGTTCAGATAAATCCCCACCTTGTCGAGAAGCTGGGTTTCCCGGCTGCCCTCGGGAAGGAAAACCCGGATCAGCTCCGCCACCTCTTCCCTGGACAGAATGAGGCGGGTCTCTCCGCCTGCGGCATCCGACTCCGCAAGTTTTTTCCGCAACAGGGCAAGGAGCAGGCTGACGGGAAAGGAAAGCTGCCTGCGGGGTACAAGGCGGGGCAGCTTGTCGGCTTCTTCTTCTCCTTCGGGTCTGGAGCGGAGAAAGGCGTAGCCTTCGGAGCTGTCCAGAATCAGCTCCAACCCCAGTACAGCCACATAATCCCGTACCCTGGCCTGAAGCCCCAGAAGGGCCTGCCACTGGGCGGGACTGTCCTCCTGATAGAGAACCCCCTTCAGAAGGGGCACCACCACGGTGGAAAGACTCTGGCCGTCTGTCGGGTCGGAGAGGGGGTGTTCCGGAGTGTCCATCATGATTTCCTCATAAAAAGCACCCTGGGCAGACGGGCACGGCGCAAGAGACCATCCGAAGCCTCCCAGCGGATCTCGTCCTCGTTTTCTCCGTCCATGGTGCTGTGGCCCCAGTCCACGGCCAGTTGCAGATAGACCACCAGTTCCGCAAGCCCGTTTTCCAGGGGATGTTCTTCCACAATGTCCGCAAGACTGACCTGGGACCGGGTCTGAAGGGCTTTTCGGATACGGGACTGAAGCAGCCCCCGATCCACCCGCACCTGATCAAAGAGGGCGGAGCTGTCCATGTCCGCGTGTCCGGATTCCAGTACGGAATCCAGAACAAGGGGAAGAGGAGGGGGCCGGAACAGGGGCCTTTCCAGGGGAAGCTCCAGGCTGGCCGCCGTTTCAGCCAGGTCCATGGTAAAATCCTCCGGCGGATGCTCCCGAAGGCCGAGAGCCTTCACCTCGATCCCATGGAGAATTTCCATGATGCGGCGGTTTTCCAGCCAGGCCTGGTCATCGAGAAAACGCCGCAGCTGCTGGGAAAGCCTTGCCACCGTGCGCTGGGTGTGCTCCCCGGCTTCCAGCCAGTCGTGGTGAACCCGTCTCAGCCGGGGATCGGGATTCATGGCCGCCACAGGCGGCAGGGCCAGCACCGCATCCAGAAGGGCACTCAGCTCCTCCTGCCGTTTCCGGGACATGAGAAAATCCCAGAAGGCCCGGAAACTGCGGCCCTGATCCGAATCGGAAATGGCATCCCGCTCGCCCATGATCTCCCCCAGAAGGGCACCCTTGGCCCCGTCCCAGAGGGCAATGCGCTCCCGTACCCTGCGATCCAGGCTTCGGAAATTCTGCTCCACTTCCCTGAAATCGGAAAGGAGCTCCCGCGCCATCTGGAGAAACTGCTGAAAGCGTTCCTTCAGGGCCGTATCGTCCATGAGGGCGATATCCCCTTCTTCAATGCGGGCCCTTTCTTCGTCGAGGAGGGCCTGTCTGCGATCCAGCTCCGCCAGACGGGCCTCAGGATCGCTCTGGCTGCCTTCGTGCATCTGGCGCAGCAGCTCAAAAAGGGTGAGAAGCCGGGATTCCGTTCCCACAAAGGCCCGTTCCGTGAGGCTTTCCAGCCAGCTTAAGGCTTTTTCCGTGGCAGGGGTGAGGTCAAAATGGGCCTCGTCCGTTCCGGGAGGATAGAATTTCCGCAGCCAGCCCCGGCTGTTGTCAGACCAGTCGTTGAGGTAGGCGATGGCGGATTTGGGAAAGCTCTCCTGACCATAGGATTCCCGCAGGGAAAAAAGCACGTCCTCCAGGGTTTCGGCCAGATCCGCCTGGGAGAGAAAACGCCGGTTCCGGGCAAGAAAGGCCCGGTGCAGAAAACTCGCCACAAGGGGCGCATTGTCCGCCCGCAGAAGCCGCCATGCCGGATGGCTGCGCCGTAAGAGTTCCAGGGTGGGGTAATCGAGGGTCAAGGCCTGCTCTCCTGTGCATAAAGATCGCATAACTCTTTACCCTTGATGACCTCTGAAGTCCATCCTCAGGAAAGAAAAGGAAGCATGACAAGCGGGGGCAGGTGGCGGTGGGGCGATGTCTCGGGGAAGAGTGGAAACGAATGTGTCTCTCTCAAAATAGTTTGTCTCGGGAAAAATAAAGAGTTTGTCATGTAAAAAGCTATGCGATATGGAAAAGGCATCATTTCTACAGAAAGGATGAAAGTGAAAGGGACTGGGTCTTATGGGGGTGGCACCGTTTCAGGCTGGATATGTGTGGGGCTGGGTCTGTAAGGAAGGGCTGATTTTTTTTGTACTGGCGCGTAAAAAATGCGCGGCCGCTGAAAACAACCTGCGTTTGAAGGAGAGAAAATGAAAAAGATTGTGCTGATACTTGTGGCTTTACTGATCGGCCTGATGGCCTGGGAGCTCATGCAGTCGGGCAATGTGTCTGTCACCGTGAATGGAAATGAGCTGACCGGCCCGATGAAAGCCCTGGTCAGCGGCTGGGGGATTCTTGTTGCAAGTGTCATTCTTTTCTGCGTGGCTATTCTGCTGACCTTTATCTTTGTAGGCGTGGGACTCATGATTCTCGGAAGCTTCGTCCTGGTCGGGCTGATTCTTGTGGCCCTTTCTTTTCCGTTTCTGTTACCCATTCTGATTCCGCTGTTCATCGTCTGGGTGGTTGCAGTGAGAACGGGGCATGCGGTAAAAGGGGTTTGAGGCCGCGTCCCTTCCCCCCTTCAGGAAAGAAAACTCCACAGAACCCCTGCCGCAATGGCAGAACCGATGACCCCTGAAATATTGGGGGCCATGGCATGCATAAGAAGGAAATTCCCCGGATCTTCCTTCTGGGCCATAACATGCACCACACGGGCCGAGTCCGGCACTGCGGAAACTCCCGCCGCTCCGATCAGGGGGTTGATCTTGTTTTTCATGAAAAGGTTCATGAATTTGGCGAAAAGAAGGCCGCAGGCCGTGGCCACGGCAAAGCTTGCCGCACCCAGCACAAAAATTCCGATGCTTTTGGCATTGAGAAAGACATCCCCCTGGGTGCTGGCTCCGACGGTTACGCCAAGAAGGATGGTTACCGTATCAATGACCACGGTGCGGGCCGCAACGGCCAGACGATCCGTCACCACGGCTTCTTTCAGGAGGTTTCCGAGAAAGAGCATGCCAAGAAGGGGCAGGGCCGCAGGAGCGATGAAGCAACACATGAGAAGCCCCAGAATGGGAAAGAGAATCTTTTCCCGCTGGGAAACCCTGCGCGGCTCCACCATGCGGATGCGGCGCTCTTTTTTGGTGGTGAGAAGCTTCATGATGGGCGGCTGAATCACGGGAACAAGGGCCATGTAGGAATAGGCGGCAATGGCGATGGGGCCGATGAGCTCAGGCGCCAGTTTGGAAGTGAGGAAGATGGCGGTAGGCCCGTCCGCACCACCGATGATGCCGATGCTGGCTGCTTCAAAGGGAGAAAAACCTAAGGCCAGGGCACCGAGAAAGGTGAGAAAAATCCCCGCCTGGGCCGCAGCGCCCAGCAGCATGAGAGAAGGTCTTGCAAGCAGGGTGGAAAAGTCCGTCATGGCGCCGATGCCGAGAAAAATAAGGGGCGGATAGATGCCGTAGGTCACGCCCATATAGAGGTAACCCAGAACGGAGCCTTCCTCGTAGATGCCAAGACCGAGCCCATGGAAGACGGGGATGTTGCCCATGAGCATCCCGAAACCGATGGGTACCAGCAGCAGGGGTTCATAGTGTTTGGCGATCCCCAGATAGATGAAGATCAGCCCCACACAGATCATGATGAGATGACGGAAATCCGCGAGATAAAAACCCGTATTGGTTAAAAAATCCAGCAGCAGCGGGATCATGTCTCTTCTTTCGTGGTCAGGCGGTTGACGTTGGTTTTTTAAGGGAAGAAGCGCCATCGGTGATGCGCCTGAAGGCTTCGTCATTCCAGGTGTAAAAGCCCTCTCCGTCGGTCTCAAGCACCCCGGCCCTCAGAAGATCCGCCAGCACCGCATGGGAGCGGAAAACGCCCCTTTTTTCCGCAAGATCCAGAAGCCGGGGAAGGGAGAGGGGAAGGGGCAGGTTCTCCCGGAGCAGGCCATACTGAAGATAGGCGGGCCGGAAGTCCGGGGTTCCGGCAAAGGGTTCGGGCAGGGCTTTTGCTTTTTGGGCCCGTCTTCCGGAAAGGAAAGTCTTTTCCTTTAAAGGAGAAGGCTTCCGCTTTTCAAAAAATGCAAGAATCCGGTGCAGCCGTGAAATGCTGAAGGCCAGAAGGCTTAAGCCCGTAAACACGATGAGGATACCCAGAAGGGCCATCTCCCACCCATTGTGCCGTGCAATGGCGGCCAGTCCGTAATCGGCCATCAGAAGTCCTCCTCTTCGAGGCGGATGCCGTCGCTGTCCTTTTTCTTTTGTCTCTGCTTCAGGTAGGCCTGAATGCTGCGTTGGATGCGATCTCCGAAACGGGGATGCTCTTCCAGCATCCGGTTGCGGTTTACCCGGTACAGGGCCATGAGGGAGCCGTCCGTCAGGGCCATGGCCCTTGCCGTGTACCGGCCCTGGTTGAGCATGGCATTCATGCCGATGATCTGCCCGCTGCCGTGCAGGGAAAAGGCGCTGCCATCGGGAAAGGCCAGAAGATAGTCGCCGGAAATGCTGATGTAGAGGGTTTCCGCAGAAAGCCCCCAATCGAAAAGCAGCTCCCCTTCCCTCACCCTTGCCATCTGCATGTAAGCCGCAAGAATTTCCAGGGATTCGGGCCGCACTTCCCGAAGAAGGGGCAGATTTTTCAGAATACGCACCATGGTTTCAGACAAAGGATTCATCCCACCTGCCCCCTCATCCGATGCGGCAGAGTACCGCATCCTTGGCCACGGAATCACCGCTTCGCACAGAAAGACTTAAAATCACGCCGGAAACCGGAGCCACCAGGGCGTTTTCCATTTTCATGGCCTCAAGGATCACCACCGTTTCCCCGGCCTTGACCCTGTCCCCTTCCTTTTTACGGAAAGAAACCACCATGCCCGGCATGGGCGCAAGCAAAGGCGTTCCCTCCTCCCCATCAAGAACCGAAGGCGAAGACTTGCGGACAGGGGGCGTTTCCCGTCCGGGAGCAGGGGAAGGGCTTGCTGCCGGAGCTCTTTCCACAGCAGGAGGATTCAGGGGAAAGGCATGGCGGATCACGGGCGCGCCGCCCACCTCATCCACGCCCACCTCGTAGTAGGTGTCATCCACAAAGACGTTGAAGGTGCGGATATAGGGGCTTTTTTCCGGAACATCCTCCCCCTCGGCGACCCGATGCTCGCCCGCCAGAATGCGGATCATGCGCTCCCGGATCTTCAGCGCCTCTTCCAGAGTCCGCTGTCTTGTAAACTCAGGGGCGGTCTCCTTTCCGTATTTCCAGCGGAGAAAACGCTTGCCCGTGGTGGGAAAAAGGGCGCAGAGCAGTTCATCCTCAATATCCGCCGCAAGTCCTCGCAGCTCTTCCCGCACCCTGGGAAGCTCCGCTTCCAGGGCCTCTCCAGGACGCCCGGTCATGGGGCGTTTCAACCGGGGATGACCTTCCAGGGCTTTTTTGCGGAGAGCGGCATCCAGAAATCCGGGAGGCTCACCATAAAGGCCTGCACAGAAATCCCGCACCTCCGCAGACAGCATGCGGTAGGATTCGCCTTCTGTGTCAAAGAGCACATTATTCACCGCCTGGGTGCCGAGAATACGGCTTACGGGCCTGACCAGAGGAGGAAACCCCAGATCCCGGCGCACCCGCTTCAGCTCTTCAAACACCGCATCCAGACGATTTTCCGCGTCCATCTCCTTAAGCTGACGCTTCAGTTCCGCCTCCATGCCGCCGGGAATGCCCTGCATCAGGGCCGTGGTATCCAGAACCGTGGTGGCGCCTCCGTAAAAATGCCAGTATTTGGGAAGAATTTCCTCTTCACTGAGCCGGTTTAAGGAGGAAAGGGCTTCAAGGGAAAGGCCCGGATCCCGGCCACTTCCCTTCAGGGCCATCACCAGAGGTTCCACCGGCGGATGGCTTGAGCGCATGGAAAAGGGGGCAAGACAGGTATCCACCCCGTCCACCCCGGCTTCCACGGCGGCAAAAAGGGAAAGTCCGCCAAGGCCTGTGGTGGCGTGGGCATGAAGGTGCAGGGGCAAAGGAATTTCCGCCTTCAGGGCTGTCACCAGGGTGCGGGCCGTCTCCGGCGTGAGAATGCCGGAGGTATCCTTGATGAGAAGGGAGTGGGCTCCGAGGTTCTGAAGCTCCCTGGCCTTTTCGAGAAAATACTCCAGGGTGTAGAGGGATTCGCGCTCAAGGCCTGTGGCTGTACGGCTGTAGGAGATACAGCCCTGGAAATGCCCTCCCGCCTGCACAACGCTTTTTCCCGCCACTTCCAGATTGCGCAGGTCGTTTAAGGGATCAAAGAGCCGGAAAACCCGGATGCCGTTGGCCGCACTGCGCTCCACAAAGGCCCGCACCACGTCATCGCTGTAACAGCGGTAGCCCACCAGCTGCTGGCCCCGGAGCATGCAGGCCATGGGCGTTTTCTGAAAAAAGCGGCGCAGGCTGCGGATACGCTCCCAGGGATCTTCGTTGAGCTCCCTGTGCATCACATCAAAGCTGGCCCCGCCCCAGACCTCCACGGCCCAGAACCCCAGATCGTCCATGGGGGCTGCCATGCGCACCATATCCGCTGTCCGGCCCCGGCCCGCAAACAGGCACTGAAAGCCGTCCCTCAGACTCACATCACAAAGCATCAGGGGCTTTGCATCCATTCCCGTTTCCATAGCTCTCCTCAAACCATAGGATTCAGCGTCCTCTGCCCATGGGCAGGCCCGCGTTTTGAGATCCGTATTTTTATGATTTCCGCTGCATCCACTGACCTGCCTGCATCTGATCCATGCGGCCCGCCGTGCTCCAGAGGTTTCTGGGCGACTGGCCCGCCGGACGCTGGGGGCTGGCTCCCAGACGGCGAAGTGCCGCCGCCTCTCCGTCCCGGATGCAGGCCATGACCGCAGCCATGGCCGCCGCCATTTTCTTCTGTTCTTCCATCATGGCTGAGTTCCTTTAAAGGGGGATGTTTCCGTGTTTTCTCGGGGGTTTCTGCACCCGTTTTGCTCCCAGGGCTTCGAGAGCCGCAATGATGCGGGGCCGGGTTTCCGAAGGCTGGATCACCGCATCCACATAGCCTCTGGACGCGGCGATATAGGGGTTGGAAAAAAGAGCCTCGTAGGCCTCCTTTTTTTCCCTGCGGGTTTTGGCGGGATCCGGCGCTTCCTTGATTTCCCTGCGGTGGATGATGTTGGTGGCCCCTTCGGCCCCCATCACGGCAATCTCCGCCGTGGGCCAGGCAAAGACCATGTCTGCCCCCAGATGCTTGGAGCTCATGGCAATGTAGGCCCCGCCATAGGCCTTGCGGGTGATGAGCAGGATCTTGGGCACTGTGGCCTCCACATAGCTCCAGAGGAGTTTGGCCCCATGACGGATGATGCCGCCCCACTCCTGGCTGCTGCCCGGCAGAAAGCCCGGCACGTCCGCAAGGGTGAGAAGGGGAATGTTAAAGGCATCGCAGAAGCGGATGAACCGGGCCGCCTTGTCTGAAGCATCAATGTCGAGACAGCCTGCCATGACAGAAGGCTGATTGGCGATGACCCCTGTGGTTCTGCCGTTCATGCGCACAAAGCCCGTGACGATGTTGGGGGCAAAAAGGGCCTGGGTTTCAAAAAGCTTTCCGCCATCCGCCAGCATTCCGATGAGGATGCGCACGTCATAGGCTGCGTTGGGGGCATCGGGGATGAGGCTGTCTAAAGCCGGTTCCACCCGGAAGGGGTCGTCTCCCAGATCCTTTACCGGCGGATCTTCCATGTTGTTGGCCGGAAGAAAGGCAAGAAGCTCGCGGATGCCCTCAATGGCGGCCATGTCCGAATCCACGGCAAAGTGGGCCACCCCGCTTTTCACCGCATGGGTCATGGCCCCGCCAAGGCTTTCAAAATCAATGACCTCTCCGGTAACGGAGCGGATCACGTCCGGGCCTGTGATGAACATGTAACTGGAATCCTTCACCATAAAAACCCAGTCCATCATGCCCGGAGAATAGACCGCCCCGCCCGCTGTGGGCCCCATGATGGCGCAGATCTGAGGGATCACGCCGGAAGCGTCGGCATTGCGGGTAAAAATCTCCCCAAAGCCTGCCAGAGCATCCACCCCTTCCTGAATCCGCGCTCCGCCGGAATCGTTCATGCCCACCACGGGAGCCCCTGCCCTTAGGGCCAGATCCTGCACCTTGGTGATTTTTTTCGCGTGCATTTCCCCAAGGCTGCCGCCCCTTGCCGTGAAATCCTGGGCATAGGCAAAGACCGGACGGCCTTCCACCAGACCATGGCCCGTGATCACGCCGTCTGCGGGGACGAATTCCTTTTCCATGCCAAAATGGGTGCAGCGGTGGGTAACCAGGGCATCCAGCTCCTGGAAGGTGCCGGGATCAAACAGGTGGAAAAGCCTTTCCCGGGCCGTGAGCTTGCCCTTTTCCTGATGCTTGCGTACCGCATCCTCCCCCCCCATTTTCAGGACTTCATTTTCCCGGAGCCTCAGCTCCCGCAGTTTTTCAACGGTACGGCTCATGTCTTTTCTCCCGTTTTCCGCAAAAGGCTTGAAACGCCTCCATGGCGCAAAGGCCAGGCTTTTCTTCAAGAATGTATGGGATATGTTCCCGCCCTGGGGCTTGCCGCTCCAAAGCCCCTATCCTTAGCATGGGAGGGCCTTTGCTATCTACCGGGATTTCCTCCAGGGCCTTGTTCCTTTCAGGGCAAAGGAACCGGAACAGGGCCAAAAGCAGGATATGTGCCAGAGTTAAAAGAGCCGGGAACCGAAAGCCGGACACAGGCCATGGGAAAAAGGGATAAATGCCTCAAAACGATGGGGCATTCTCTCCTTCTTCCCCAAAGACCGGGGGCTGACCGGGTGGTCTGTTTTTTTAAAGCCCCTATGCATGAAATGCACAAGGACAAACCTTCCATGTCCATTGTGCAATCCACAGGCAAAATTCCGGATCAGCCCTGATGACAGAAAGCGCCCAGTCATCAGGGTTCATGGAAGGCCGGGATGGGGACAGAAAAAGGAGGGGCTGGGACGCATTTTTTAGTCTTGCCGATATTTTTTAAATAAAAGGCTTGATCTCAAACAATCGAAAGGATATTGGAAAAAATCTTTTTGATAGGGGTACCCCCTATACACTATGAATTCAGGGGAGAAGCGTATGGGTTTGTGCGGTTCGGATCAGGACAAGGAAAGGCTTGTGAAAAGGCTCCATAAAATTGAAGGCCAGGTGCGGGGTCTTGCCGCCATGGTGGAGCAGAACAGGGACTGCATTGAGGTGCTGCGTCAGATCAATTCCGTTTCAGGGGCTCTCCGGGGTGTCTGGATACAGGTCATTGGCGATCACCTGAAGGGCTGCATTGCCAAGGCTGTGCAGGAACAGGACGAAAAGCTCATTGATGAGCTCATGGAGCATCTTCAGAAAATACGCTGACCAGGGATAAAAAGGAGACAGGGATGATCGGTCGTTTTGCAACTCCGGGCATTTACAGGGAGCTTCTCCGAAGCCGGGACTTTCTGCGCGTGGGCCTGGGAGTCCTTTTTGCCCTTGCGGGATTTCTTCTCACGGAATTCATGCCGGAATACGGGCTCTACGGGCAGGGGCTCATTCTCCTGTCCGTGGCCATCAACGGTCTGCCCGTGGTGGCAGGGGCGGTGAAGGGCCTTTTGCGAAAAGAAGTGAACGTGGATGAACTGGTCTCCCTTGCCATTGTGGCCTGCCTGATCAACGGGGAGTACCTTACCGCTGCGGTGGTGAGCTGTATCATGGTGTTGGGCAGCCTCATTGAGGAGCTTACGGCGGCATCGGCCCGCAGATCCATTGAAGCCCTGGTAAAGGTGGCTCCGGCCCATGCCACCCTTCTGGAAGAAGGCGGGGAAAAACGGGTTCCCGTGGAAAAGGTGGCTGTGGGAGATACCCTGGTCATCCGTCCGGGAGAACAGATCCCCGTGGATGGTCAGGTGATCCGTGGCCTTTCTGCGGTGGATCAGTCCGCTATCACGGGAGAAGCCCTTCCTGTGGAAAAAAAGGAAGGGGATTTTCTCTATGCAGGCACCCTGAACCACAACGGAGCCCTGTGGATGCGGGCGGAAAAGGTGGGAGAAGACAGCACCCTCGGACAGGTGATCCGCCTTGTGAAAAAGGCGGAGGAAGCAAGACCGGAGTCCCTTCCCTTTATTGATCGCTTTGCCCGCTACTTCACGCCTCTGGTGCTGGCCGCAGCCGCCCTTGCCTGGCTTGTCACAGGAGATGTGACACGGGCTGTGGCCGTGCTCATTGTGGGCTGTCCCTGCGCCCTGATCCTTGCCGTACCCACCGCCACGGTGGCGGCCATCGGCAGGGCCGCACGGGCCGGTATTCTTGTGAAAGGCGGGGTGCACATGGAAGCCGTGGGAATGGCGGATACCCTGGCCTTTGACAAGACAGGCACCCTCACCCAGGGCTGCCCCAGGGTAAAGGGCCTGTTCCCCGTCTCCGGCGTGAGCGAAGGGATGCTGCTCCAGCAGGCCGCCAGTGTGGAAGCCCATGCCTCCCATCCCCTGGCAAGGGCCGTGGTTGAAGCGGCAAAAGAGGCGGGGCTGGATCTTCTGCCTGCGGAAAATCCTTCCATGGAGGTGGGGCTCGGGGTGCGCGGTCATGTGGAAAAGGCCCTGGTGGAGGTGGGCAGCCTGGCCTTTGGAAAGGGTGAGGCGGCCCTTCCCCAGGATCTGCGGGACGATCTCGAAAAGGTCGTGCAGGAAGGGGCAACACCCCTTTTGGTCTGGCGGGAAGGAAGGGCCTTGGGCTTTCTTTCCGTATCCGACACCCTCCGGAAAGGTGCTGCAGAAACCATTGCCCGCCTGAAGGATCTTGGCATGAACAACATGGTGATCCTGTCCGGCGACCACGGGATCTCCGTTGAAAAAACAGGACAGCAGACCGGGATTTCCAGCTTCTGGCATGATCTGAAGCCCGCACAGAAACTGGAGCGCATCCAGGCCATGAGGGACGGGGGGGCGAGGGTCATTTTCGTGGGAGACGGCATCAACGATGCCCCTGCCCTGGCTGCAGCAGACACGGGCATTGCCATGGGCATCATGGGAACGGAGGTGGCCCTGGAAACTGCGGATATCGCCCTCATGGGGGATGACATCTCAAAACTTCCCTTCCTCATCCGCCTGAGCCGGAGAATGATGGGAACCATCCGCATCAACATCAGCTTTGCCCTTGTTTTCAATCTTTTGGCGGTAGTGGCCAGTGCCTGGGGCCTGGTGTCTCCCATCATGGGCGCTGTGGTGCACAATGTGGGCTCCGTTCTGGTGGTCCTTTCCTCGGCAAGCCTCGGGTTTCTGGGGGATCATCCTCCTGAAAGCCCCCTGAATCCTCCGGTTGTGCCGCAAACGCAGAACCAGCCCCAGTGAGTGCATGGGGCCTTCCCCCTGCCGACTGAACGTGGGAGGAAGGCCAGGTGTTCCGCCGGGAAGGGAGTAGAACGGAAAATAATTTTGTTAAAACAAAGAGTTTATTGACAAGGATATTTTGATTGCATAGCCTTACGCCCCAGAAAAACAGGAACCCGCATTCAGAGGAATTACAGACCATGAGATGCAAAAGCCTTCTTTTTTTCCTCCTCCTTTCGGCAACAGCCCCCCTTGCCCATGCCCACAGGGCCATGGTGCTGTGCAGTGACAACGGCGACAACACCATCACCTGTCAGGGTGGTTTTTCCGACGGCTCTTCCGCCGCAGGTGTGGCCATGCGCATCGAATCCACGGACAAAAGGGTGCTCATGCAGGGACGCATGGGCGAAGACTCCGAATTCACCTTTGAAAAACCCCGCATCCCCTTTGTGGTGGTCTTTGACGCAGGCGCCGACCACCGCGTCACCCTTCCCGGAAGGCAGATTTCCCGATAATGAACGCCATCGAAGTACAAAACCTCTGCCACCGCTACAAGGGGAAAAGCGTTTATGAGGATCTCAGCTTTTCCGTTCCCAGAGGCTCCGTATGCGGGCTTCTCGGCAAAAACGGTCAGGGCAAAACCACCCTTGTGAACATCCTCATGGGCTTTCTCAAACCCGTATCCGGCCGTTGTCTGGTCCTTGGAGAAAATTCCCACAACCTTTCCCCTTCCTTAAGAAAACGGGTGGGCCTTCTCCATGAAGGACATCAGGCCTATGAATTCATGACCATCGCCCAGACGGAAACCTTCTTTTCACGGTGGTACCCGGACTGGAACCGGGACATCTTCTATGACCTTGTGAACCGGATGGACCTCTCGCCCGGCCACAAGATCCGCCAGATGTCCTGCGGCCAGCGCTCCCAGGTGGTGCTGGGGGTAATCATGGCCCAGAACCCCGACCTCCTGATCCTCGATGACTACAGCATGGGGCTGGATGCGGGCTACCGCCGTCTTTTTCTGGATGTTCTCCACGACTTTGTGGCTGCCGGGGATAAAACCGTTTTTGTGACCAGCCATATTGTTCAGGATTTAGAGCAGCTGGTGGACACCCTGCTGTTTCTGGATCAGGGCCGCATCACCCAAACCCCCCTCAAAGACTTCATGACCTCCTTTAAAAAATTCACCTTTACCGCAGAAAAGGGGCAGGTGCTCCAAAAAGATACGGTCATCACCGGCCTTGAGCAGCGGGGAAACCGGATCACCCTCTACACCTATGGGGAGATGGACGATCTGAAGAGCCACCTTGCAGGGCTTGGCATCCGCCCTAAAGATCTGCAACAAAGCCCCATGAGCCTTGAAGACGGCTTCATCGGACTGATGGGAAAATACTGATATGTGGCAATCTCTCTTTATGAAGGAGTGGCTCAAGCTCCGCTGGTACTTTACGGCGGCCTTTCTGGTTCATCTGGGCGCAGCCTTGAAAATCCTCCTCGATATCCGCCAGATCATCCAGATGGAGCACGGGGAAATGGTCTGGTATCAGGCCATTCACCTGCACACCCTTTTTTATGAGCCCCTGCGCTATCTGCCCCTGATCACGGGCCTTGTGCTGGCGGCAGCCCAGTTCATGCCGGAAGTTTCCGGCCGGAGAATGCGGATTTCCCTGCACCTTCCCATGGATCAGAACCGTATGCTTTTTTTATGTCTCCTTGCGGGTCTTTTCCACCTCGGAGTCCTTGCGGTGCTGGATCTGCTGCTCACGGCAGCAATCCTTCTCTGGTATTTCCCCCACGAGCTGGCGCTGGCTTCTCTCCCCACCCTGTTGCCATGGATCAACGCCGGATTCATCGCCTATCTTGGGGCCGTGCACCTTCTCCTTGAACCTTCCTGGCCCCGCAGGGTTTTTTATGCCCTTGTTTTCACGGCCCTAAGCTCCCTGCACTTTGCAGGCAGCGGCTACGGCTGGCTGACACCGGCCTTGCCCTTTTTCCTGCTGCTTTCGCCGCTGGCCCTTCTGGGTGTTCTCGATACGGGCCGCAGATTCCGTCAGGGAGGTGTATCATGACACTGAATCCTCTTTCCCGATGGGCGGCCCGCATACTGGCCGTGATGGCCATCTTTTTCATCCTTCCCGCCCTTTTTGATAAAATCTGGACCCGGAAGAGTGAGGCCCCCCTTGTCTTTTTCAGCCCTGTGCAGAAGGAGTTTGTCTATCAGAAGTCCCTCGGCGGCCATCAATTTATCTATGCGGATGAAAGGGACAGGGAGTTTGACCGTGGGGCCTTTGAGGATCTCCTGCCCTTTGTCTATTTCCGCAATTACGAGCTGAGAAATGAAGGCCCCCTTGAGCTTGAGGGCAGAATCTTTGACCGGGAAACCATCCGCAGCCAGCGCCAGTCCTTTGAGATCAAAGCCAGAGATCTGAAGGGCAGGCGGCCGCAGATTGCCCTTTATCCCCTCTTCAACAACGATCCCGGCATTGCCATGATCCCCTTTCCCGAAGATGTCTTCCGCTTTACGGAAAAGGGCATGGAATTTATCAACGCCGACACCAACCGCAAAGACGAGGCCCTGTCAAAGCGTTTTACGGAAAGCCTGAAGGAAAAGGGCTTTGCCTTCCTCGCCACCCTCATCAGCGGCAATCCCACCAACCTCAAGCCCTTTGATGAGGGATACTTTGTGAAGGACAGCAAAGGCGGGGTTTTTCATATCCGAAGGGTAATGGATCAGCCGGACATCCGGAAAACGGACATTCCGGCGGATATGGGGATTCTTGACATTGCGGTATCGGAAAACCAGCGGCGGGAATTCTACGGCATTCTCATCACAGAAAGGAGCGGGCTTTTTCTCATTGCCTGGGACAGCTATGAATTGATTCCCCTGCCCTCCGACGGCTATGACCCTCGGCGCATGGACGTGAAACTTCTCGTTAATCCCCTTTACCGCACCCTGATCCTCACAGGAAAAAACAGGGTGCATGCCACGGTCATGGATACGGAGTATCAGCCCCTGAAATCCTTCACCCTGCCCTTTTCCCAGACGGGTTCTGGATTGGCCGGGAATGTAAAGGACTTTCTTTTTCCCTTCAGTTTAAGCCTTGAAAGCCCCTGGCAGAATCAGGCCAGCTTGCAGCTCCAATGGGGCAGCCTCTGGTCCTTTGGGGGGATTGTCCTTGCCATGATTCTTTATCTCATTTTTTTAAGAAGAAAAGGGTCTTTCTACCGCAATGTGGGGGAGTTTGGCTTTCTCATGCTTACGGGGCTTTTCGGGCTGCTTCCCCTGCTTTTTGTAAGGGAAAACTGAAAAACGATTTCATGAAAAAAAGATGGTGAGATAAAAACCTTTTCCTTCAGAGCCTTCCGTTACCTTGGCGGTGGTAGCGCAGCAGAACCGCACAAACCTCATCCATAAGCGTGAGATTGGGGACAGGTCTGAAATTCCTCCATTTTTCCATGTTTTGGTCTCTGATATCAGGATAAGTGGAAACTTTGATTTTTTTCTTGATAGACGGACAAAGACGGGATACGGTTTTCCATGTTTTGCCCTTGAATATCAAAATAGATGGAAAATTTTCCGGATATAGGGGCGGAGAACATGGAAAATTTCTACCTATTGCACTGTTATGTGTAAGAAGGAATAAGCATGAAATTTCTAAAATGGATTACAGAATGATAAAACCGAATTGGGACATATTTAGAGCAAAATTTAGTGAAAACCCTCAAAGTAATTTTGAATGGTTTTGCTATTTACTTTTTTGCAAAGAGTTTGACAAGCCATTTGGTATTTTTCGCTTTAAAAACCAATCTGCAATTGAAACTAATCCAATAGAAAAAGGTGATGAAGTAATAGGTTGGCAAGCCAAATTCTATGATACATCACTTTCAATTCACAAGAATGATTTAGTAAACACTATTGAAAAAGCAAAAAGAGATTATCCGAACATCACAAAATTGCTTTTTTACTCAAACCAAGAGTGGGGACAAAATAAAGGGGAAAATCCACAAGGATTGATTGATGCTGAGCAAAAAGCAAAAAAACTTAATATTATATTAGAATGGAGAACAGCTAGTTATTTTGAATCTGAGTTTGTATCTGTTGATAATGAACTCTTTGCCAAACACTTTTTCTCAAACAACAAAAGTATTTTTGGTTTAATTGAAGAGCAGCAAAAACATACAGAAAATATCTTAAGCCAAATACAAACAAAAATCTCATTCAATAATCAATATTTTGAAGTTAATAGAAACAAACAACTTACAAAATTAAAGGATGCCTCACAGCAAATTTCGATATTAAGTGGAATGGGAGGAGTTGGTAAAACTGTACTTATTAAGAAATATTATGAGGAAGTAAAAGAGCAAACACCTTTTATTGTATTTAAGGCAACCGAATTTGAACTAAGAAGTATAAATGATCTATATACAGATTTTAGTTTTTACGATTTTACTCAGGTTTATAAGTATGAAGAAACAAAAATAGTTGTCATTGACTCTGCTGAAAAATTACTGGATCTAAAAAATCACGATCCTTTTAAAGAGTTTTTGTCGATTCTTATTAAAGGCAAATGGAAGATTATTTTTACGACAAGGAATAATTATTTAGAGGATTTAAATTATCAATTCTTTGAAATATACAATATCGCTCCATTAAATATAAGCGTCAACAATTTAGTACTGGAAGAACTCAGTAAGATTTCAGAGGAACACTCCTTTTCGTTACCCAAAGACGAAAAACTGTTAGAGTTAATAAGAAATCCATTCTATCTAAACGAATACCTAAAGTTTTATAAAGACAAAGAAGAATTAGAGTACAGTGGATTTAAGAATAAATTATGGAATAAAAATATAAAAAAATCCAAACCTGAACGGGAACGGTGTTTTTTACAAACAGCATTTGAGAGAGCCAGCTCAGGACAATTTTTCATTAGCCCAGGTTGTGGCTCGAATACTCTGGATAGTGAATTAGTTAGAGATGGAATTTTAGGTTATGAAATAGCTGGATATTTTATTACACATGATATTTATGAGGAATGGGCATTAGAGAAAATTATTGAGAGTGAATTTATAAAAAAGATATCAAATCAGGATTTTTTTGAGAGAATAGGACAATCACTTCCTATTCGTAGAAGTTTTAGGAACTGGTTATCAGAAAAACTTTTATTAGAAAATGATGACATTAAAAGTTTTATTGAAGAAATAATTGAGAGCAAAGAAATTGAACCTTTTTGGAAAGATGAAATATTAGTTTCTGTTTTGTTTTCAAATTATTCAAAAATATTTTTTGACCTTTTTAAAGATGAACTGTTATATGATGAACAAAACTTATTAAGAAAACTCACCTTTATATTAAGAATTGCTTGCAAGGAAGTTGATGATGATTTCTTTAAGCAGTTAGGTATTCGCAACCTAAATTTATTTCCCCTAAAGTATGTCTTGACAAAGCCAAAAGGCCAAGGATGGAGCAACCTAATAAAATTTGTTTTTGACAACATAGAAACAATTGGAATTGAAAATATCAATTTCATTTTACCGATAATCCATGATTGGAATAGCAAAATTAAGGAAGGCGAAACCACAAGGCTTTCAGGCCTGATTGCATTACAATATTATCAGTGGATTATTAGTGAAGATGTATATTTTTCACGTGACAATACCAAAGAACACCTTTTACAAACTATTCTCTATGGCTCATCTGAAATCAAAAATGAGTTAAAGGGAATTTTTAACGAAATTCTAAATAACAAATGGAAATACCATAGAGATCCTTATTATGATTTATCAAAAGCTATTTTAACAAAGCTTGAAGGAATATCTGTTTCTAAAGTTCTACCTGCAAGTGTTTTAAAAATAGCTGATTTATTTTGGTCTTATTCGGAAAAAGAAGAAAACCATTTTTATCGTTCACGAATAGAAGTTGAACAACACTTTGGATTGGAATCCAATCATTCTGACTATCATCCAGCAAGTGCTTACCAGACCCCAATTTATTGGTTACTACAGTTTCACCCCAAAGAAACAATTGATTTTATTTTAAATTTTACCAACAAATCAGTACAGAAGTATGCAATCTCAGGTTTTGATAACTTTGTCAAAAAGGTTAATATTTTTTTAGAAGACGAAAATACACAAAGCCAATATGTGAGTCATTGCCTATGGAACTTATATCGTGGGACAGGCTCTCCTGTAAGTCCCTCCTTGCTCCAGTCTATTCACATGGCTTTAGAAAAATATTTTTTAGAGATGGGAGAAAAAGTTGAATCCAATATACTAGAAAATTGGCTTCTCTACATTCTTAGAAATACAGAGTCAGCTTCAATTACTTCAGTTGTAGCAAGCATTGTTTTAGCTTTTCCAGATAAAACATTTAATGTTGCTAAAATTCTTTTTAAAACAAAAGAATATATTCTCAACGATACAACTAGATTAGTTGCAGAATATGGTGCGAAGTCTTTGTATTCAATTGGAAAGAATTGGGGTGTCAGAACGAACGAGTTCTATGATGAAGAAAGAATAAAAACTTGTGAGGACAAACATCGAAAACTTAGCTTGGAAAACATTTTTTTACACTATCAGATTTTTAGAAGTAATGACGTTGATGAAGAGAAAGCAACTAAAAGGCAAAAAGAATTATGGAAAATATTAGATAATTACTATCAAGAATTACCCATAGAATCAGAACAATCAGAGTCAGATAAAACTTGGAGACTCTTTCTCGCCAGAATGGATAGAAGAAAGATGGATATAACGACCGAAAAAACAGATGAAGGCATCGCTATTCAGTTTAATCTAGAAATTGATACAGATATAAAGGAGCATAGTGAAGATGCTCAAAAAAAATATAATGAACAAATGAAATATCTTCCTCTGAAATTATGGGCTAAATTTAAATTTAATAATGATGATAAACACAAGCAGTATGAGAAATATGAAAATAATCCTTTACTTGCGCTCCAAGAAGTAAAAGATATCCTTATAAAATTAAAAACAATAAAAACACCTGAAATTTATAAGATTCACCATTCTGAGGAAGAAAGTTTTTTTCTTTTTAATCATTCGATTCCTGCATATGTTTGTTCTGTTTTAATTGAAAAATATCTTGATGAACTTTCCGTAGGAAACAGATCTTTTTGCAAGGATATTATTTTAGAAGTTGCAATATCTTCTCTTGACATAAATTACCAATATCAAATCTCTGATGGGGTGCAGCAGGCATTTTCGATACTTCCTGCCCTACTTGAATTATTTCCAGGTGAAAAAGAAAATATAAAATTAATTTTATTGCTTAGCCTATTCAATAATTCCCATGTAGGCGGTATGCTTTCAAGTGAAAGTTTTAGCATTTTCCCAATCATAGCCATTCAGAAGTTATGGGGTAATAATTTTAGTGATGCTCAGTCTTTGTTACTTGGGTATTTATTGCTAAGACCAAAATATGATGATTTAAGCAAAAAAATTCGAGAAGAAAATTACAAGAAAGGAGTTTATGGGTCACATAGTGACCAACTGTTAAAAAGGTTTATCGATCATAACAAAGAAGAATTACAATCTATTGTTGAAAACAAAATTTCACTATCCGCTCTGAAAGATATTGAAAAATATGATTTGTCGATACTAAGAACAGCAATGCGGATGATTCCTCAAAGAACAGATAACAAATAAGGATAGATCGTGTGAGGAACGAACCACGATCTCATCCGGTGTTGAACCAGCCCGTAGCGGCACAACCCCAAGCCTGACAGGGCTCTTTATAATATGAAAATAGCTTTTTGGAGAAGAGGGGTGTTCTGGGTTTATCTGTAGGGAAGGATTTTCAAAAGGCGCAGAGGGGCAATGCCTTTTACAAGGCTTGAAAAAAGCATTGTATTTTCATAGGCTTGCCACCTC
>Ga0265295_1003417_pt1 | contig 23182 bp, 20 predicted proteins | sample Munlansysbiofilm_FD_192503 | JGI IMG/M metagenome (GOLD analysis project Ga0265295, IMG submission 192503) | Leachate microbial communities from a municipal landfill in Southern Ontario, Canada - Methane capture system biofilm | ecosystem: Engineered > Solid waste > Landfill > Unclassified ...
ACGCAAGTTAGTCAACACTTTTTAGTGTGGTTTAAAATGGATTATCCTAGCTTCATCATATCATGTATGATTCATTTTTGGTATATTTATTTGCGCGATAACTGAACAGAATGTACGCTATAAGCAGCTTAGTTTGGCAAAAAAGATAAATGTAAGTTTTTACGTAAGTTACATTTTCAATTAAGATTTTTATAAAAAACCTTAGTTTTGAACTATGAGCTAATTGCTCGATAGCATAACTTGCTACTTAATACTTTGTACTGAAGTAAAAATTTTAAGTGCCATTAGAAAAATGGTTTTATAAAGGGTTCTTATTAAAATAAATTGCGAGTACCGAGTTTCGAAAACGACTGTTGAAAATACCCTATACAGTCCAATAGTCCAGACTAAACATCTGTAAAAGGAGCATCGAACAATCTCATTTCCAATTTAGAAGAATCATCCATAATTTCTAAATTTTCATTTACTGTATAACTATATTGTTTGTTAAGAGAAATCAATCTTAATTTTTCGAAGGGTTTACCGAAAACGTCATAGTATTTATCAAATACTCTTATTAAGTCGTCAATCAAGTTTGTACTAAAGTATATGTGTTGAAGATACTTAATATCGTTGGATATATAATCACTTACCATCCATGAATAACTATGTTTCATTAATTCACGTATTTTTTTATGTGTTTCAATATTAATTTTCCATCTAACTCCATGACCAAAAATTATTTTACTGACTTCTGTGTTTTTTCCATGGGTTATCATAAAATTATACCCAGAATCAACTATTATTTTAGGAAACATATGGTATATATTGCCATTATATGTTGTTAAATCATAACTAATCGATATATTGGGTCCTTTTTGAGTTGGATCAAATAAATAACCTATGGTTTGTTTACCCCATATATAATTAGGTTCAAATTCATTACTGTCGATATATAATTTATAGGGTTTGTTTTGAGCAATGACTTCTGCTGACAAACAATTAAATAGTTCAATTAAAAATTTTGTGTAAGTTTCATTATTAATATTAAAGAGTTTTAAAGATTCATAATAACCATTATATCTCAGTGACTCATTTTTACGTGACTCCTCTTGATTCATTATGGCATTTTTCTGCTTTTCATAATCTGATTTATTTGGGATATACACTTTCAACTCTTTATTTGGTTTATTTTGTCTATCTTCCCAACAGTTATCGCATAGCCAGTATGTATGTCTTCGAATTTCTTTATTAATAGATACAAGACTTTGTGAAAAAGTATTTGAGGATGTTAAGACTTCTGCTTCATAAGGTTCCCCACAAATCTTACAGATTCTCAATTCACTTTTATATGTAGGCAATTTTCTCTCCTTCTTTTTTTTGCTCGGTATTTGTAACAACAAATATTCAGAGATTTTTTCAGTAATGTTTATCGAATTGCATAGTTTCCATGTCAATATGGTTTGCAATTATTGATGCAACATTATTAACAAAATTTTTGCTGCCATCTCTTTAATTTTAGTGGACTGTAAACCACAGAAATTTTTTTGTCTGTCTAACTGTTGCATTTTCAACACTTCATACAACCATCCCATGTGGTATTGTTTTGATTTATTATAATTGGATGTTCGTGATTGTATTGAAAGTTGACTGAATTTTGGGTTTTTCCAATTAACGTGATTTTTGTCTACATACTCATAATATGCATGTGAAACAAACCATGCTGCACCTATTGGAGTTAACAATTCTCCACCTTCAAAACTAAACTCATGTCCCTTAGCCATATTATTACCTTCCCTTTCATATGTTTTATTTAATTACTTATATTTATTATTTAATGACACCAATGCGTTTTTTGATCAGCAATTAAGTTGTAATTATATCGTGTAACTTCTTTATTGCTCTTTTTTCAATTTGCCTAACGCGTTCTCTAGTGATACCTAATATTTGGCCGATTTCTCCAAGTGTTTTTTCTTCACACTCTATACCAAATCTCATTTTTATGATGTTTTGCTCTCGTTCATCTAATACTTCTAAAACTTTCTTGATATATTCTTCAAGTTCTTTTATTTTATCGTTTTCTTCAGGATTTGGGTTGTTTGGATCTTTAGTCGAATCGCCAAGAGTAGTATTTCCTTCACCAATTAGTTTATCTAATGATATAGTATCATCGACATAAAAGCTGATTAATCTTAATGTTGATATTGGAATACCGCTGATCTTGGAAACAGTTTCATTGTCGGGTTCTTTACCATGTTCATTAATATAGTTTCTTTTAACTGTTCGAACTTTAGATAACGTATCATAAACATGAACTGGAATCCTGATAGTCTTTGAATTATTGGAGATAGATCGGGAAATCGATTGTCTAATCCACCAAGTTGCATACGTTGAGAACTTAAACCCTCTTTCGATTTCAAATCTATCAACAGCCTTCATTAGACCCATATTTCCTTCTTGAATAAGATCCATCAATGAAACATTATGATATATGTATTTTTTAGCTATACTAACAACCAATCTAAGATTGGCTTCAACTAATCTGTCACTAGCTTCTTTTCCTAATCTAGTAACTCTCTCATCCTTTGAGTTGCGTGCATCTGATACCAATTGAGCAAGTTCGATTTCTTCTTCTCTTGTTAGCAATTTTACTAGACCGATATCTTTTAAATACATACTTACATTATCACTTAAATTAACAATATCTTTTGAATTTGATAATTCTTCCTCGAGTCTCTCCAATTCAAAAATATTTGGTTCTTTTTCTGGTTTCAATAAGTTTCTCCTAATTTATTTTTTGTTTTAAGGTTGATATTTGAATTATACACATCTAAATTAAATTGTCAAGGGGGATATTGCACTAGTCAACGTTTAGTAGACACTTATTTTTTCTTGGTCTTGGGGGGGATTACTGTATCGATGTTTGTTACCTTTTCTATTTTCATACTTCCTTCAAAAGCTCTCGGATGAGTAAATCCATTATCATCTTTAACAAAAAACAATCTTTCATCAGTTTGAAAACTCTTAAATATGTCTTCGAATTCTCTAACAACAACTATATGACTTTTCATAAAATTTGGACCATAGAATATACACAATTCCTTCTTTTCTTGATTAAGTCTCACTAATTCCTTTTTTACATATTTTTTATGAGCGATTGTACAATCAGAACTTAAAATGTTCTTAGATTCTTTATCTTGAACATTGCTGAAATTATATAATATATATCCTTTATAATCCTTAAAATTAGTATCTTTTTTTACAAGATTAATCAATTTAAGATTAGTTATGTCAGTTATATCCGACTCAGTAAAGGCGGGATTAATCCCAAACATTATTAATTGTTTATGTTTACGTGAATTAAAACTATAAATGCTATTTTCCCATTCGTTACTTACTGTAAATTTATGCTCTATTCTTAATTTATACTCCACAGTCAATCAGCGCCTTTCTTGCAATACTACTCTTGTAGTTAAGTTACTTAACCAAAAATAAATCTAAATACTCTCTTAACTTTCCCGCTGGGTAATAACACACTTTATAATTGTTTTCACATACTAGTAACTGATTACAAAAAAGACTGGCATGTGTTTGTTCAATACTGTCTTCGTAGTAGCCTTCAGTGCCTAGAATATGATCACTTGTTTCAACGGCTTTGTTTAACCTAGCAACCAATGTTCTATTCTTGGTAGAACCAAAGGTAAGTGCATCTGGTTGTCTATCAATATATGCATGAATTTCTTCTGTTGTAAAACCAACTTCAAGCATGCTATTAGCCATAGCAACACTGATCATGTGATCGAGTTCTTTTAAGTCGCTTTTCTTAACGCCATAAAAGACCAATGTAAAACGAGAGAGATCATGCATTAAAACCAGTAATTTTTTTCTGCTTCTTTTAACCAAATGAGCATGCCAAGCATACATGTCGTTATCTGTATTGTGTTCAACTAGAGTTGGTTTGATGTAGTCTAGCATTGCTTTTGTACACTGAATGTGCATAATTTAATACCTATATCCGATTTTCATTCAAAAAACAATCATGTATAAACTCAATGAAGTATTGAGCGTTCCACTTTTGAACATTCGCATGTCCACTCGGTGATTTTCTATTGATGATTTCAAAGTACTGTTCGTATTTATCACGATAGGCATCTAGTGTTATTCTTCCGTTGATTAAGTCATTAATGGAAAAGCCACAATCTCTATTAATGGTATACATGATATTTGATCCAATAATATCCGTTCTCTTTATGTTCGGGTATTTTTCTTGCATCCATGAAACAAATGCTTCGACATACATTTTCTTATTTGATTTTGTGATATTGATATCTTTCATAGCCTCACCCCAAAACTTTCTTTAATACAATTATACCAAATTAGACATTTTAAGACGCGATTGATTAAAAACTTTAAACTGACATAAATAATTGTAACTGCTAACCGGTTTTTTACTTTTTTTAGTTTTTTTTGTTTGCAGAAAGGCGATTGCTAACGATAATGCATTGTTTGGGATAGGACAGGCTTTTAAGCCCTATCCTACAAACATGCGTTAGCGTGTTGGTTACATCCAACTATATAAGGCCTATCCGCCAGTTTTTTGGCAGTAGGAATATAGGTGTTTTTTTCCTTTCTGCCAAAATCAGGAAATTGTGACGGAAATTGAATTTTCCCCTATATTCCAACTTCACTTTTTACGTGATATGATACCTTTTTTGGTGACGTAATCATCACTGAATTCTATGACTCGATCTCTAACCGTTCTTTCAGCAATCCCTAAATATTCTGCAATCACAAAAGCAAAACAGGTTCCATCTTTCCTCTTATTGGTATCAAATGCTTTATCAAATTCCTCTTTCCTAGAATCCATAGTTTGATTACGTTTATAACTTTTGGTAAGGTTAGCTCTTGGATCACCATCGGCATAATTTTTAGTTAGTCTTCCCGCTTCATCCACTCTATGTATTGGATAATCAAACCATATGTTGACAGGGGTGAAACTTCGAAATTCTCTTAAACTGCTTTCTAATCTCCATGCAGTCGCTGATGATTCTTCTGGATTATGACGTGATGGAACTTCAACAAGATTAAGCTGAATCATATCGACTTGTGCATCTGCATCTCTAGCGAAAACACCAGATCCTGATGCACGATCCATAGACTTTTTGAACCCTTGAGCTCCTTTGGAATGATGATGACTATATATTAAGGTCATCCTGTTTTATAGCAAATCTTATCAAACACATTCGTAAATTGGGCCATATCAGTAGCATTATTTTCATCACCCATCATAACCTTGTAGATAAGATCGATTATGATGACATTAATACCTTTTTGGATTGCGAAATCAATGAGTTTTGGTGCTAATTGATCTAGTGGCTGTGCTTCACCTCTTAAATTCCAAATAACGATATCTTTAAAGTGTCTTGATTCAATTCCTAACGCCTTATAGATAACATAAAATCTGTATTCGAGACTATCAGGAGTCATTTCTAAATTGACATACAACACTTTAGATTGCTTGCATTGGAATCCTAGCCATTTTTGTCCTTCAGCCAAAGCAATGGCAAGTTCAATTAATAAAAAAACTTTTTCCTGATTTTGATGCACAAGAAATCATCATTTTATGCCCTTGTCTTAAAACTCCTTTAACAACTTCTTCTGGCAATGGCGGTAAGTTTGCGAGTTATTCAGCAGATGATATGATGGGTGGTAATTCATCGTTTTCATCATCCCATACATCATAGTACTTATTGTTTTCTTTCATTTATGAACACTTATTTCATTTATTGAGAGCATTATCTCTTCAATGCTTAATGGCAAGATATGATGTATTTTTACCGGAAACTTATGAAAAGATAGTTCTCCTTCTATATCTTAGTCCGTAAAAAGTGTTAAAAAGTTCGGGTTTACAGTAAAAAAATCCAACTCATTACTGAGCTGGAAATTAAACGATTATTTGACGTATAAACCTTATAAGCCTTGAGTGAAAATATATCCATATTTTTTTGAAATTCCTCTTATTTTTCATCCCTTTCGTTAACACTTATTAACCCATAAAATATTGTGTTTGTATTCCTACAGCTTGATCGAAGAACTGTTTGCACCGTGTTAGTTGATGTCGAGTGGGCACTGAAATCGGTAAAAATCTGCTACCGCTTATTTGAAAGTTTTTATACAAAATTATAATAAAAGCGACTCAACTTATTAAAAAGCCAATATAGACTCATGAGTCAATAGATGTTTCAATTACCAAAAAGAATTTTACGCACAAATTTTGAATATCAGTTCAAAATTCTCCATCTGTATCCCATCTTTTATTGCCGTTCACCATGATATGATGTGCCTGTTTTTTGTTTTGTCACAATATGATATGCTTTGTAGTCATTTTGATGGTATGCTATAGAACTATCAATCATTTATCTCGCATTCTAAGCCGATTAGGTAATTGCAACTGAGTCTTGATTTACTGGTCGATTTTCGTTTTGATTAATCTTATCAGTATATTTTGCAACTAATTCATGTGGTAATTTACCAATCCGTTGTATCGGGATCAAGAGATGACCGCTATCGTCGATATTAATTTCCAATGCCTCCTTTATTCGGAGGTATTGTTTGGTATCACTATTTTGGGTTGTTGCTTCAGTTTCTATTTCATGTTTTTTAGTCGTTTTCAAGTATTCTATTTTTCTTAAAGTTGAAATTTTCCTATTGCTTTCAAGAAAATCCCATAAAATGAATGATTCGTTGTTCTTCCTTGAGTATATAGAACAATCGAGTAACCAAGAATCACGGAAAACTGTTTGCATCGAATCGATATTTACAATAAACAACTTGCCGTTGTTAGAAACTAGATCCCCTTCGTTAGCATTAAGACCATTAAAAAGCTGATCTTTAGTAAAGGGAAATGTTGAATCAATTTGCTTAATGACATCAACTGCTTCTTGAACTATTGTTTTTTTGTCCTTGCCAGGATACTTCGTATCAAATCCTCGAGTTTCATAATTGATAACCCTGGATATCTCACACTTGAGACGGTCATTCACATCTGTTTTTTCTTTATATTTAAGCTTCACTAATTTGAGCTTATCTGATGCTCTCTCCCCATCTTCTCTAATAATCAGATCACATTCTTGATGGATAAGAAGGTAATAGTCCGTGCCAATTTTGAAAATGTCACCTACACCAATATCATCGTTCTCGTTATCCAGATATCTTTGCATGTCCGAGGGGTTGAATAATTGATGATATGTTTTGATAATTCTGGCAATTAACTTTGTCCTAAATATTTCGTAAGGTTCGTAATCTTGGAACTTTTTGTTAGATATTTCGTTTGTTTTTTCAATTCTTTGTTTTTTATCATCATCTAACGAATAGAATTCATTGCTGTGTGTGCTAAAAAGTACGTGGCTAAATGCTTTAAACGCATTTTTCCCTTCCGCCAAGTAATCATAATCAATCAAATACTCGTAGTAAGGATTATCGTAAAGTCTCTGTCTGATTTTTTCTAAAGTGTTATCACTGTTTTTAGAGAACATTTCGAAAATCAACACTTTGCTTATTTTCTGTATGGCTTTTTCGATGAAAGACGCATCAATTGGTTGATCTTTTGACAACGCATTAATGTACATTATTTCATTAGAGACATCGCTGCCAAGTTTCCTTTTGATAAAATCCTTCATCCCTTCATATGTCTTTATGTCATCAAGATGGTTCGTATAGAAAATCAGAACGTCTTGTCGTCTCTCTCGTATTCTTGATGTATAGAGTCTGATTACTTTCTTGATGTGCTCTTCATGTTCGTTTTCAAGTTTCCTATCAATAATCCAAAGAACATTTGTTTGAAGGTTCTTAACATCTGAATCGTCTTCAAGATTTACTTTTTTTATGAGGCCAGTATAGCCATTAATATCATTGACAAAAGAAGATATATACTGTTCGTTAACAAAAACGTTCGCGATTAAGTCATTGAGTTCTTCATTATTGAGATCTCTTATGGGTGTTGTGGTAGATGGTGAGCCACACCTAGCTAATTGCGCATCACTAATATTGTATTTACCATCTATTTCCCTAAGTTGATCTATTGTAACCAATGGATCTGTGATTCCTATCTTGTCATCAATTATTACAACACTTTGGTAATCATACTTTTGGAGGGTTTCAATTATATTCATTTTTACCACTCCTCTAATTAAACTTGATGCAGAACTTAAATAGTTTGCCCTGCTCATTTCGTTCATTCAATAGTCTAATGGATGATGATATCTCTTCTAAGAGGCTTCTTGTTATATATAACCCCATACCTCTTCCTTCAGAATCTGGCTTTCCGGAAACATAAGGATCGAACAATTTATCTTCGAAATCCTTTTCAATTCCTGGACCATTATCCCAAACCACAATCTCCCTTTTATTTGAGTCAATTGAAAAATGTATTACAGGGCTCTCGGAAAACCCTTTTGTCCAATATTGTGAGTTTACGATTAAATTTTCTATGGCTATTTTGAAATTCATCTTGATGATTGAGTAATTAAACGTGTCACCATCAAGCATAGGCTTTAATGCATTCTCTAAAGACTGATCAAACAATGGAAAACCGCTAAGTATCTGACTAACTTGTTCTTTGATATCAACAATTTCAAATTTCTTCCTCTTCGTATAAGAGTTAATATCTAATACGCTAGCATATCTCTCCAGATATCCAACGCTAGAAATGATGAGATCAAAAAACATGTCTATCCTTCTTTTGCTTATTTTTGATTTGAGTACTTCGTTTTTAATTTGTGAAATGTAACTACGAATCTTCTTTGATATTCCTAGTATTTCATGAGCTAATGACTCAGTAATAATCGATGCTCCAACAACCGCTTTGTATTGGTCTAACCTTTCTCTTTCAGACACATACATTTGCCTATACTGATCAACTTGTTTTATCGCTTGTGAGGCTTTTTGATCCAAACTGTTAATTCTATTCGAAATGCTAGTTTTAAATTGTGAGATTTCTGGATGATCTATCGTGCTGTGAACAATATCCGAATTCAAAGAATGTACATCTTTTTGCAGTTCATCGAGAATTCTAGATTTCTTAATAATGGAGATTGAGCCCTTACGAATGTGTTTAATTTCGTCATTTTTCATGGAATCAAAATCCGTGGCACTAATATTGAATTGATTTCTAAATGACACGTCGGATTGTACAATGAACCGCGTGATTATTTCAGTCATGATTACAGAAAAATTTCGACCGTAGTTATCGTCTATGAGACCTTGTCTATTTGTCATTTCTACCAATTTGCTTAAGTTGGATTCGCCATCAATTGTGACGTATCCTGCAACGGTATGTTGCCTAAAAACGTTGTACTTAATCTGTTGACTGAATCTAGTGAAACCGAGCCAATCATTTTTTTCATCTCCGTAAGGTACAATGCGAAAATTGTTTCTAAAAAGTTTAACTCCATTAACTTTATCAAGATAACCGCGTTGTTCTTTGTCAAATCTATCTGGAGATTTGTCAAAAGCATAGTACAGGCCAGAAAAATCACCGGGAAGGTATAATTCTCCATCTTTGTTTTTAAGCAAATGAGTTCCTATGTTTTTTAATAGGCCATATTGCGTTTCAAGTGGCTTATTAAAATCAATTTCATATCTGTCTTCTTTATCAAAGTAAAAATCGACATTATCGTTTCTGGTAACTTCCGCATTGTCTTTTCCAAGCTCTTTTTTAAAAGCATCGAATCGGTAATCAACATATTTCGTGTTTCTTGTAACTGTCAATAGTAGTTTTCTACTTTCTTCAGAGTATGAGAATTCAATTTTTGTATCTGATAACTTTTCAAGGTATTTTTTGTCGTATTTATCCGAAGAAAAAGATTCCCCATCGAGATTAAGATATATAGCAAACTTCGATTCTTCATCACTGTATGGATCAATAATAGAGTACACTTCTTTTTCAAATTTCTTTGTTGTGGATGGTTCTTTCCAGAAGTTGCTATTTTTCATTCCATAAATTGAAATTATCGTGCCTTGATTAGATTCAAATAAAGAATCTAGGTTGCTGTTTTCTTTTACGTCAATTTCAACATCCCTAACGTCTTTGTCAGGATCGCTGAATTCTCTCCAGTCGATCATGAATTCGATTGAGTGACCGTTTGGTGTCTTGGTCACAACATGGGCGACAGCTCCAAGTCTTTGTAAAGCTAAACGACCAATTCCTTTGTTTCCTAACGAAAGTCTCTTAAACTTGGGAGAAATTTTCTGGTGTTTCATCTTGTAATCAGAAGCCAATTTCAAAAAAGCAGATTCTACTACTTCTAATGTCATACCAGAACCATTGTCTTTTACGACAATAAGTCCCTGACCAAATTCGTTGCTGTCAGTTGTATTGACTGTAATTGAAGAATTATTCGAATCTGCGTCATATGAGTTTTTGATTAACTCCATCATGGCAACAAGTTCGTCAGAAATAAGGGCTTCGCCTAGGTGCAACATTAATCTTGCAGAGATACTAAATTTCATAGTGTCCTCCTTCCTAAGAACATATATCGTTCGTGATTTTTGCTTCGACTTTTTTCATGATAACAATGTATTCTTTCGTCATCGTTGTGGTTTTGATACCATTCACTAAAATCTGATCTGGTGTACGTTTTAAGACAATTGAGCGAGATAGAGTTCTTATATGAACAAACCCTTGGTCTTGAAGATATCTAACTGTGATTCTTGAGAGATTGATTCTCACCCTATCCACAGTTCTATTTCCAAGTGTTAAATCAATGTACTCTTTTGAAACTCGGCAAGCACTATCTAAAAAATTGAAGTAGTCAGCAAAGAATCGTTCGACTTTTTTTCTTTTGGGGGAAGAAATTCTACTTATATACCATTGGATGTATTTTCTATCTTCGTCCTTAAGATCTAACGAGCACGTCCCCCCCATACTAGATGAATCAAGAATTTGACAATTGTTCAATTCCCAACCTTCGAACGGAATATCTTTCTTGTCAATGAATGAAAGAGGAAGATATGAAAACTGCCCGTAAGTAACCGTGGTTGCGTTATCACCATACGGAGGAGATGTAACCACAATATCTACTGATGAGGCGGGAATCTTATTGATTAGTTCCAATGAGTTTCCTTTTGTTAATACGAAATTCCTGAAATTAAGTTTATAGAACTTCAGCGAAACTCTAACCTTTTTAATATAATCTTTACAAATTGCATTCTTCAATGCATCAATCTTTTCTTGTTTCTTTTTATGAAGCTTGAATGTGCTGCTTCTCGTATTGCTATAGTAACGAATAATGTCGCAAAGCATAATCCAGAAGTATTGTCTATTCTGTTTATTCGATATTTCTTGAATAGCATACTTAATTTTTGAAAGAGTATAAAAAATATCGGATCTAAACCATTTGTCCGATTTATAAAAGGGTTCTGGAGTGAACTCAAAATCTCTATGTATCAGTTCTTCAAGATTTTTGATATCGGAATCTATTGTTTGATTATCTACCCCTTGAAGTTTTACGAGTGTAATTAAAGAAGCTAAAGGATTAATGTCATACCCTATCAAAATGATATCAGGAGTGATTGTAGCTGCTTCGTATAGCGCTGTCCCAGCACCTTGGAAAGGATCCAAAACTCTTAGACCTTTTCTTCCATCCATAAGCCATTTCAAAACATCCCTTTGTACTGGAGCAACCATCATAGCTGGATATAAGACAGTACCATGAATGTCTAATTTTTTCTTATAATCTTCGTAAGAAATATCCAAATTCATTGAATCACCTCCTTATTTTTTGTTTAATTTCCCATTACATGTCTGGAGTTTATCATTCCATAGAAAACACCCTTTGCAATATTTGTTTTTATGGTCTGGATCCAGATCGCAATGTCTTAAGTAATTTCCTGTTTTTATAGTGTTTTCATGGGTTGATAATTCTTTTGTGAAAGCATCTCTATCTGCATCAGTAATAGGTATTCTTGTCGGTTTTGTTTCATTGACATCGTATGATTCTATATAAGAAATTCTTTCTTTTTTCATACTTTCATACCCTAAAACATAAAGCATAAGTTGATTTTTAATTTGAACTTGGCTTAAAACTGATTTGTCAGACTTAAAGTCAACAATCGTCAACTCTTGATTTACATCATCTCTTATCAAGTCAATTTTTCCATCAATAAAGAAATAATCCGAGAACTTATAATCTATTCTTTTCTCAGAAAATAGGATATTTTTAAATCTTGCCTTATTGTTAATTATATATGCTCGAATTTTCTCAAAAGCTTTTCTCTTTTCAGTTTCTATAAGTATTTTTGATGCATATGGTAGATGAATATATCTTTCTACAATTTTCCAGATTTCTTGTTCATCATCCAATTCGAGATTTTGCCAATGTTTATGAATATAGTCTAACATACTATGGATTGATTGACCATAACCCATACGAATATCAAGTGGCTGATGTAACCCAAATACATTAGATAATTTAAACTTATAACCACACTCAAACAAATCTTTAAGCAAACTAAAGTTTAGTGTTATTACTTCATCACTGGAGTATTTAGGTATGTCAGATTTTTCATAGGCAATATCAAGACATGTAGTTGGTACAACATACTCTGAATTTACAGCATGTGTGAACTGAATTGATTCTTTATCATACACCGTTTTACCCGTTGGAGAAACTCCTGGAGATCGTGTCATAAACAAAAATTTTTCGGCTCTAGTCATTCCTACATAAAAGACCCTGTGGTGTGATTCATGGTCATTGTATTCTTGTTTTACTGCATCATCATGAATGATTGACCATGCAGTGATACCACCACCACCTCTAGTTAATGGAAAAATGGAATCTTTTGTTAGATATGGTAAAAACACAACAGGAAACTCTAGTCCTTTGGCTTGATGAAATGTCATAATACGTAATGTTTTTACAAGATTGAACTTCGGAGATAGCCAACCTTCTGGGTACATATTTTTTGCATCTTGTAATAAAAATTCTTTAAATTTTTCAAGACGGGTAAGCGGAATCTCCTTAAGAAAGATTTTTTCAAAATCGTTTATCATTTCTGTAAACTTACCAATATTGTAATAGACTTTATCATCAAGTTTAGCAGACATTGCCCCTAAACTAAATAGCAGATTGTGTAGGTTTTGTTGGATTGTATATTCATAACCTTTGCTTGGGTGTAATACTGAGTCTAAAAAGAGATTTCTAAAACCAATGAGTGCTTCATTTATTGAATCTTCATCGATAGGTAAGACTTTACTCCAAAGTTCTATAATTTCATGAGGAGCTCTAAGCATAGCCTTTTTAATCGTTTCAATAATCGATGAACCATTTGATTTAAGCATCTGTAAAGTTTTAAATATCAAATGATCGAAAGTTTCTGTAATCGCAACTATTTCAGGAGTTTCAAAAAGATTTTGAGTGCCTTCAACGATAAATGGTATCTTCGAATCATTTAGTTTGTCAATCAGAGAATTTACTTTTCTAACAGAACTAACCAAAATGACTATATCATCATAGCCTAGTCCCCATTCTTTTCCTTTTTGGTTGAACTTGTAGCCAACAATTTGACCTATCTTATCTACAATAAATTGATTTTCCTCTTCACGAGAATTAAATCTTATACCTAAAACATCACCCTTATAGTATTCTTGGTTTTCGGCACTTTCCATTTTTTTAGTAAGGCGATTTTTATTATTGGTAATCAATCCTTCAGCTGTAGCTGTAATTCCTACACTACTTCTAAAGTTCTTTGTTAGTTCTACAGCTTCAACATTTTCATATCGTGCTGTGAAATCCTTTATGTATTTTAAGCGAGAACCACGCCATTCATAAATAGTTTGATCATCATCACCAACAACACAAACTTTAGTTCCTTTATCGTAAAAATACCTAATAATCTCTTCTTGTGCTTCATTTACATCCTGATACTCATCGATAATGATATGCTTGATACCTTTAATATAATCATCGAAAATTCCGTTTTTGAAGTACTCTAGTGCTTTGATTTGAATGGAAGTAAAATCAAAATACTTATCTGATATCAATGATAGTGAATATTTAGACACCCATTCTTCTAGTTGAGGATTATTAAACTTTTCTACACCATATTCTCTCGCTATATCTAGAAATTGCTTATATGATGCAACTCTATCACTAAATTGATCCCAATCTGACCATGACTTACCAACTAATTGTTTTGGAACCGGATTGTCCTTGACATAGTACATGCAATCGTTTAGCCCATTCGTCCAACGTTTTGCTTTGATATGAAGTTTAGCTTGTATTTCATTAAGAATATCGTAATTTTTGAAATCGGATGTGAATTCTTGCAACATAAACAAACAATAGCCATGTATAGTACCTATATATAGGTCTGATAGTCCTTCAAGTGTTCCCATTGCTTTTTCATACTCTTGGTAGATTCTTTGTTTTAAGGATGCTGAAGCTTTTTCTGTATACGTAATTGCAACTATTTCCGATGGTTTTGTGCCTGAAATAATCAAATACACAATTCTGGCTACGATTGTAGATGTTTTTCCAGAACCAGCACAAGCAATGATTTGGACATTCTTCTCAGTTGTTAATATTGCTCTTTGCTGATCTGATGTAAAACTCTGCTGATTCAGATATTCTCTATACTCGTCTACAGTTTTCATCACAATATCTCCTTAAAAATATCAAACATTTTATCGCTATTAATTTGTGTTCTAAACTCTACTTTTATACCATCGTTCTCCAATTGTTTAAAAAACTGTTCAGCACACTTAATCTTAAATAGTTCGTCAGCAGGTATATCTTCTCTTTTATCATATCCCTTTGACTCAATTACGACATTGACTTCTGATATTTCTCCAGCTTTTCTTACAACATACATAAAATCAGGGCTGTACGTTCCTCCGTTTATTACTGGGATACGAATGCTATTCTTAGGAATCTTTCCAAACACTTCAACACTATCGATATCTAGCTGTATATTATTCTTTTCTATTTTCGAATCGTATACACACAAGTCATAAAGATAATTTTTAGGTGGAGTAGAATTTTTGTCAATCAATCTCCCAATGAGACCTTGTGTAACCGTCTTTTGGGGATTCCAATTCTTATCATTGATACTTGTGTCTCCGGGTTCAAGACTCATTTTTTCATACTTAAATTTTCCAAACAATGTTGATTTTTTCCAAGTAATTATTTTTTCGACAAAATATCTCAGCGAAGCTCTATTAAAAAGTGAAGCTGTAAACGGAGTAATCCTTGAAAACTCAATGAATGCATAATGAATAAGCTTCAACGGAATGTTCGTCGATTTATTGACTCTTAAGATAAAATCGTTATATTTCATTGTTTCTTCTGATGAATATACTCTTTGTGCACCTTCTCGTAAATCTGCTTCTTCAAATAGGTTGAACCCTAACGTTTGAGTGGTTGCTACTAACTCAACATTCTTCTCAATACCATCTTTTAAAATATCTACTAATGCATTGGTAATATTACTATCATCAACTGGTTGATAAGTAATATAGTATTTTGAATTTAGCGATTTCCATAAACTCTTAAGTTTTGCATAATTATTTTTATCAATTTTAACATCTTGCATCTTCGCTTTAGGTGGTGTTGTAACGACCTTACCACTAGCTAAACCTGTTGCCAAATCAGGATATAATGCAAATAAATCATCACGTTTCTCAGTATTGACTACTAAATCGTCGTTAATAAAATCGTTATCAACAAGCATTCCAACAAAGGTATGATAATTACTGTATCCATTGCCCTTTGCCACTTTTTTGAGAATTTCTTCTGAAAGAATAAGTTGTTCTTTTAATTCTCCATTGATTTCGTCTATCAATTTTTGAGCAAAGTCTTTTTCAGTAAAGTCTACAATATAGTTCAAATAGAACTGTTCATTGGAGACTCTCGAGAAGGAACTATTAACTGGAAGTCTCAATCCACGACCTACTTCCTGAATTTTAGATATTTCACTGCCACTTGATCTAATTTTGGCAATTGTGAAAACATTAGGGTTATCCCAGCCTTCTTTTAGTGTCCACTTTGAAAATATGAAACGAAATATATTATACTTGCCTTTGATTTTAAGTGAGATTGTTTCTTCTTTCTTTTTCAGAATACGCTCGATTTCATCTTCATATTCTTTATCATTGTTGTCTTGAGAAAAATAACCACCATGAGTAGATGAGATATCCATAAGAGATTCTTCTAAATATTTCTTATATTCTAATTCACGAGGAATACTCGAATCAATTCTTGCAAGTTCTTCTTTAATTTTCGTTGCTAGTGCAGCTTCAAAATACTCTTTAAGATATGGTGTTCTTTCCGCTGATCCACGATATGAAGAAATATCATCAATAAAAAATAATGCGATTGTCTTAATCTGATCACGTCTTAAAAAGTTGATTTTCTCGGTTTTGAAATGCGAATCTAAAGCAACATCAATCATGCTTTCCTGATATGAACTATCATATATATCGGCATATAATTCTTCTCCGACATTTAAAACTTTACCATTAGAAAGCTCGATATAATTTTTTGCAATTCCATCAATAAATAATCCAGCAAATGATTCATATGCTAATCCTAAGGAGTCACCTTTTTTAAAATCAGGTTTTTCAGTTTTCTTGCCATTTTGATTAAGTTCAAAAACTAATGAAGTTTTACTTTCAATTGATTTAAGTTTTATCTTTATGTTTGATCCGCTTGGCGTTTCAAGGGGGGTTACACTGACCCCTTTGATTAGATTTTGATTAAAGGAATCACAACTACCAAGATTATAAATTAAATTGTGATAATCCTTCTTTCCGCCTTTGAGATCTGGAAAAGTTGCACCGTAACGGATGATGCATTGAGGTTTTATTCTTTCTTGGATGAAAGTGAACGTTTTTGCATTTTTACCAAAGCGGTGAGGTTCATCAATAATGACAAAAGGAATTGTGGCCTTAAGTGCTTCAACTGGGCTATAATATCCTTCAACTCCACTTGAGTAATTTTTAGTTAGTGATGATTGTGAGACTAAATTATTGATTATTAGTACACTAATTTGATTCTTTATAAGTCCCGATGCAGAGACGAACTCTCTTATTGAATTAGGAAATACTTCTTTTTTATTTTTATTAGCATCAAAAATAGTCAAATCAATTTCAGAATTGTAAATCTCTCTAAAGTGGCGTCTAGTTTCTTCAGAATTAATGAAATTAGTCGTACCAATTTTTATAGCAACAGAGGGTACCAAAATGATGAATTTATTGATTCCATAGTTTCGATGTAATTCAAAAATGGTTTGGGTATAAACATAAGTTTTCCCCGTACCAGTCTCCATTTTTATATCAAGATTTAGATAATCATCAATGGTGTTATCATTGTCCATCTGAAAAGGTAATTGCTTTTTCAATTGAAGCAAATTTATCTTAAGATCTCTAGAATTTATGTCAACTTTTGGGTTCTTATATGAGTGTTCTCCATTAACTATTTGGACACCACGAAAAACATGGTTAAGTGCAACCATTGCCTTTTGTTGATGCTGAAGTCCCTTTTCAAGTATTAATCCCATATGCTAATACCTTACAATGATGTCTAAAGTTATATGTCTTATACTTTCGACTTGCTTTAAATTGTCTTTTATGGATTGAATTTCACTCATTGTGAAAGAATAACCAAACATGACTATTTTATTGCAGTAAAAACTATCATCCTCATATCTTTCAAGTAATGCTTTTATTGCATTATTTGATATCTCTGGATTGAGTAAATAAACCGTTCCTTCAATTTGATAGGCCTCATATTCCGCAAGTTTTATTACTGTCCATTCTTTAATTAGACCATATCCATCTAGATTTTTCCATGTAGTAATAACTGTATTTGAATCAAACTGATCAAGAATCCCTCTGTCTGTAAATAATACGGATGGATTAAATGAATCAAGTAAATCAATTTTTTTATCTTCAATTCGGTTTATAATAAAATGTTTGTATCCGTAGTCGAAAGATTCTGGATCAATAATATTATCTTGAATTAAACCTGCTTTTTCTCTTTTTTTAACTAACTCATTAAGGTATCTTTGGGCAACAACTTCAATTCTTTTTCTTCCAATCTCGCTAATATTTCTGAAGCCTAATTGGTACGCTGGTTTTTCTGGTTTAATTTCTTCAGCAAGTTGAACTAAAATATATTTTCGATTTTTTCCATCTTGTGCATTCATATGTAAAATCGCATCTGCAGTTGAAGCAGACCCAGCAAAAAAATCCATAACTAGCAAATCATCTTTATCAGCTAGTCTTATGCATCTTTCAATAAGGTCAATTGGTTTAGGGGTGTCAAAAACACCACTAGCACCAAAAATAGTACTAATTTCTTTACTAGCAGCACTATTCTCAGACAAATCATTCCATAAAGTATCAGCAAGTCTTCCATCATTATCTCTCTCATTCCAATATGCTTTTTCTGAAAGAGAGTTTGCTTCAAAATATAGTCTACCATCATTTTCCAATGCTTTTAGTTTAGGTTGAATCATTCTCCAACCCTTTGCTGGACACTTCCAAACTTTACCACTATTATCTATGTAATCATAAGTAGTTTCTGGTCCAGGAGATGCTGTTTTCTGTAGTGGATACAATCTATATCTACCACGACCATCTCCATCATCTTTTGAATACATTTTAATAGTACTTTCGGCTAATGGTTTAAATATAGGATTTATTATGTAATTCTCACTTTTCCCATACACAAGAAGATATTCTACATTAGTTTGGAGTTGTCTTGAGACAGTTTTCCCACTAGAATTTCTTTGCCAAATCACCTGATTGATAAAATTATTCTCTCCGTAAAGGTCATCACATAGTAATCGTAAATTCGGTACTTCATGGTCATCAATAGATATGAAAATCATTCCTTCATCTCTAAGTAATTGACGTGCCAAATATAGTCTTGGGAACATGAAAGTAAGCCATGCGGAATGCGACGAACTTCCAATACTTGTCATTTCTAAAACTCTATCTGCTTCTTCTTCAGAAACACCTAATTTATCTATTAGCGACTCACGTGTAAATTTAAAATCGTCATTATATACAAATCCATCTGTACCAGTGTTGTATGGTGGATCTATATAAATTAAATCGACTTTTTTCCAATATGATTTTAACAAATGCTTTAATGCGTCTAGATTATCAGCAGTAATAAATATATTGTTTGTGTTTTGATTCTCTTTCTTTTGATTATGTTTAAGGTCAGGAACAATCACAGTTTCCGTGTCAAGAGCAGCTAATAATTTTGCATATGTTTTTCCAAGAAAGTTTAGTTCATAGCCTTCTTTAATTACCTTTACATTTTTTAGTTGATTTTGAATATACACAAAGTCAATATTATCTCCATGGAATGCACCTGGAAAAATCTCTTTTAACTCTTTTGTCTTGATTTCACTAATATCTATGTTTTTATTTGATTCGATTACATCTTTTATCATTTTTCTTCCCCCAAAGGTTTTATATTGTTTTCAATAAATAATGCTTTTAACTTTCTTTTTATCTTAATTGTAGGTTCAAATCTGTCATTTTCCCATCGATTAACCGTAACAACAGATACATTTAATATATCTGCTAGCTCTCCTTGAGAAATAAGCATCACTTCTCTAAGTTTCTTTATTTTTTCCGCATATGTCATATGGAATACTCCTTTTAACATCATATTAACACTATTGTAACATATTTTATATAATTAATGAATACAAGTTGTTTTATTTGATATTTCCCTTACATTTTTAGCAAATTAAGAGTGTTTAATCCACCATTTTCCGCCATAGGGGAATTCGACTCTTCTTTTAAATATTCTCAAAGTAATAGTGTAAATAGTTAGGTAATCGTTAAAAAGTTAGACGTCGATCAAATGTCAGTCAAGAAAAAACCATGATTTTGGCTTTACATATTGACTCAGAAAATTGCAGATAGGGAAAAACCTCCCTTTCTTCAAAGAAAAAAGCCTAATACAAACTGTATTAGACCAATGCTTCTTATATGATACAACCAATGAGATTTAAACCTTTTTCATCCACTATACTTGCTCTTCTTTCCTCATCACCGGAAACACAATCAACAACACAACCAATAACCCATAAAACCATACATCTACCGGTTCAACTTCTACAACCTCAATCGCTTTTTGACTCACTAAACTATTAATTCTATCTAATTCAACATCATTAGCCTTAACGTTATAAAAGTTTTGATCCATATAGATCACGACATAATGTTCATCATCTACCCTGCTTCTTCTAACAACTCTTGAAGGATACACTTCAATACCTTCAATACGTTCTAATGAACTTTCAATTTCTGCCCAAGACGAAACCTGGTGCCAATTAGCCACCAGTAATTTACCATCTTTTATTGTTAACATGCGGTAATCGATAAGTGCTATTGTTGTTATGACAAAAAATAGCACCATCTTAATCATCTTTAAACGCATTTTAACCCTCTTTACTTTTTACCTCTTATATACTGTTCTGGGTATACCAATTCAACACCTAGTTTAGGTGCTTCATTAATGACTAAATAAGGATTACTTAAAAGTTCTCTTCCGATATAGACAAAGTCAGCTTTATCTGATGATACTGCAAGTTCTGCCATTCTAAGATCTGTGATTAACCCACCACCTATCACAGGAAGACCTGTTAACTCTTTTACTTTTCTAGCTAACTCTAATTGATATCCAGGATATGCTTTAATCTTAACTAAGACATTACCACCCGATGAGACATCAATCATGTCTAATCCTAAATTTTTAACGTAATTAATCGCTTCACTAATCGATTCAGGTGTAACACCTTCTTCAACATATTCATATGCTGAAACTCTTAAAGCTAACATCTTTTCTTTGGGCCAGTACTTCACAACTTCTTCCATGACTTCTTTTAAGAAGACTTTGCCATCTTGATATTTATCAGTTCTCTTATTTGAAATTGGTGATAAGAATTGAAAAATCAAATAACCATGAGCTCCATGGATTTCTAATAAATCATAACCTGCTTCATCAGCACGTCTTGCTGCTTGTCCAAAGGATTTAACAACTTCATTAATGTCATTTAATGTCATTTCTTCAGGTGTTTGATAATCTTTTGAATAAGCTAATTTAGAAGGACCGACAGGTCTTTCTACTTTTGCTTTACGTCCAGCATGATTAATTTGAATACCAGCAATAGCTCCATAATTCTTAATGGTACTAACGATATGTTTCAAACCTTCAACGTGATCATCACTCCAAATGCCTAAATCATTGGTTGTGATTCTTCCTTCAGGTAAGACTGCTGTTGCTTCTTGAATGATTAATCCAACACCGCCAATGGCTCTTGTTCCATAGTGAATAATATGGAAATCATTGACGATACCATCTTCCTTTGCACTATACATACACATAGGTGGCATCACCACACGATTTTTAAAGGTGTAATTTTTTAATTGATAAGCTTCAAATAACATAAAAAAGCCCGCCTTTCTTTGGATGAAATCTTAATTTCATTGTACCACGAAAGAGGACTTTTAAAGAATTTTCTTTAATTGTAAGTAAAAACTAATTTTATCTTCATTCTTCTTTAGAAGGCATCATCACCATCATAACCGTGAAGAAATGAAAAATAAAGTAAATCATCACCGGTAAGAAAAAGTTAAGTGCGTTATTAAAGAATGTAAAGATTCGAAACAGGATAACCACAAGATATGTGAACCAGAGACTTAAAATAAATAGACCTGGATGAACACCGATATCGTTGAGTCTTCGAGAAAGTAAAGCTGTAAAAGACACTGAAGACAAGAGTGTATATCCCCACAGCATTAATCCAAGTATATTGATAACTAATCCGAGCTCTACCAAATTTGATCCGCTAATAAATAGTACAACTAAAGAGATAGCGACAAGTTGAAATAACATCGCATAAACACACGACTTTAGGTTAGTTCTTCCTTTAAAATCAGTTGTGTTTTTAAAAACATTTAACATTTGTTCTGTCCATGTTTTAAACATCACGGCACCTCTTTTTATGCAGCATCTAAAACGTTAATAAAATCAATTAAATTGAGTTGGTTTGGATAAACACAGATGAGGTCATCTCGATTAACTATATGTGTTACATAGAAAACATTCTTATAAACAAAAAAGACATATACATCATCATAGGTTTGAAAGAATATGACATCCTGCATCTTTTCATCTAAGATATCACCAAAGCCTTCAAATGCGTTCAATGCTGTTCTAAAGGCTGGAAGCATAAAGTACTGCTTCGTTGTTATTGAATCTCTTAACGAACTCAAATCATCAACGTCTTTGATGAGATCCATCATCTCATCTTGAGACATACCTATATTTGTTTCAACTAAATCTATAAAAAGTGGTTGACTTCTCTGCTTATAACCAACAGGATAACTATAAACTAACTTTTCACCTTGATCAGTTAATACATAAAGTACTTGAATCGAAACCTGATCTTCTTCATCAGGATAATCTTTCTCAAAAGCTGACACATCAAATCCGATGTCTTCCCATTCGCGATATTCTTTTAATTCAAAAAGATTCTCAGTATAAACTTCGATAATCTCTACATCATAAGCATCTTTTATCGCTTTATTGAGATCGATAGCAACTGTACTCCGATTATAAAGCGATACAAACATAAATACACTAAAGAGTATTAAAATGACAAACAAAATGAAAGTATAACTTTTTTTCACAGGTGTCCCCCCAAATCCTTAAGATATTTCTATTTTATCATACACTTAAAAAAAGACGTCATTTAGATGACATCTTTTCATTGAGTTCTTTCCATTTTAATTTCAAATCTAACTTCTCCTTCTTTTCAAAAAGAAGGTATCTTCTAATAAAAAGTGCAGTAATAATAATCAGTGGAATCACAGGTGTTCCTGGACCAAACCAAAACAATATAACAGCACTACCCAAAGCTATTAAATACGCATTGCCTGCAAATGTACCTAAAAGAAGTGCGATGACTGCCCAACCATGAAAGATCATATAACTGATAAAAAGAGCTATCAGTCCCCTGATGGAACTCATGGACTTCAAGATGTCCCAAATCATGATAAAGAACTTTTTCCAAAAGTTAATAAATGTTTTCATATGAAAAAAAGAAACACGTCCGTGTTTACTTTTTGGGAGAAACTTCAGCTTTCAATGTACCCTTTTCAAATGCTTCTGGATAA
>Ga0265295_1003418_pt1 | contig 23181 bp, 23 predicted proteins | sample Munlansysbiofilm_FD_192503 | JGI IMG/M metagenome (GOLD analysis project Ga0265295, IMG submission 192503) | Leachate microbial communities from a municipal landfill in Southern Ontario, Canada - Methane capture system biofilm | ecosystem: Engineered > Solid waste > Landfill > Unclassified ...
TTCGCAAGTTAGGAAGTTAGTAAGTTAGTAGGTTAGTAGGTTAGTAGGTTGGTAGGTTGGTAGGTTGGTAGGTTGGTAGGTTAGTAGGTTAGTAGGTTAGTAGGTTAGTAGGTTAGTAGGTTGGTAGGTTGGTAGGTTGGTAAGTTAGTAGGTTGGTAAGTTAGTAAGTTGGTAAGTTAGTAAGTTAGTAGGTTCATAGTTCATAGTTCATAGTTCATAGTTCATAGTTCCCGAATCTTTTCGCTGACAACTGATAGCTGATAGCTGACAACTGATAGCTGACAACTGATAGCTGACAACTGATAGCTGAAATATCTGACCATTTGTTAAACCATCGGGTGAAAAAAGTGTCATAGTGTTAAACAAATGATGTTACACCCTTTAACAACTACTGATATGAAAGCTTTAAGAACCCACCTCATCCTCACAGCCATCGCACTGATGCTGACATCCTGCTACGCAAGCCGCAGCACATACGCTCAGGGAGGATATTACGACAACTACGGCGATGGACAAGAATACTACAACGAGTATGACAACTACAACAACGGAGGTGTCAGCTTCAATGTCTTCTACGATGAGCTGAGACCTTACGGCAGATGGATCAACCACAACGCTTACGGCAGGATATGGATCCCCAACGTGGGGGGTAACTTCCATCCCTACGCCACCAATGGCTACTGGGTGATGACCGATTACGGCAACACCTGGGTCTCCGACTACTCCTGGGGATGGGCTCCGTTCCACTACGGCAGATGGTACTACGACGATTACCTCGGGTGGGCCTGGATTCCCGGTTATGAATGGGCACCAGCCTGGGTCTCCTGGAGAAGTGGTGGCGGCTACTACGGATGGGCACCCATGGGCCCCGGTTTCCATATCAACATCAACATCAACCTGCCGGCCAGATACTGGACCTTCCTTCCCAACAAGTACATGTACTACCGTAACATGCACCGCCACTACAACCGTTACAGCCCGGCGATCTACAACAGGACCACCATCATCAACAACACATACATATACAACGACAACCGTTACTACAGTGGTCCCACTGCCAGTGACTACCGGCGCGAGACAGGCAGGACAACCACCGTTCGTAGACTCGAGAGCACCACAAACCGTTCCGGAAGAGCCTCCTCACGGGTAAGCAACAGCGCGGTACAGGTCTATCGTCCCGATGCAACCACCGGCAGGTCGACCACAACCAGGGAAGCGGTCACCCCGCGCAGCACCAACCGCACCGGCACAGTGGGTACCCAGAGCACAACCAGAAGCAATAGCGGAGTAAGCACACCGCAACGTAGCACCGGTACGACACGTCAGTCAACCACTGCTCCTGCCAACAGAAGCACTACCAGCACCAACCGAAATGCAACGGTACGAGGTGAGAGCACTACGACGACAAGAAGCACTCCGACTACTACGAGAAGTACTCCAACTACTACGAGAAGTACAACGACCACTACGAGAAGTACTCCGACGACGACGAGAAGTACTCCGACCACTGCAAGAAGCACAACGACTACAACACGTAACAGTAATGCGACCCCGCAGCGCAGCAGCACGAGTAGCACACGTAGCAGTTCTGCAACACAGCAGAGGAGCAGTTCAGGCAGCAACAGAAGCAGCTCCGTAAGCAGTCAGAGTACGACCCGCAGCAGCAGCTCAGCCACCCGCTCCTCTTCCGGCAGCAGCACCCGCGAGAGCAGCAGCTCAGGCAGGAGTTCCGGTCGCAGGTAAACAGTTAAAGGGTGTTTTAAAGAGCAGTGGCCTTCCCAAACAGGAAGGCCACTCTTTTTTTATTAATCTATCCAGCGACGCGTCAACTCGCTGTAGGCATCTGTTCGCCTGTCACGGAAGAAAGGCCACCATCGGCGCACGTTCTCAGTGCGCTGCCTGTCAATCTCGATGAGTTGTGCTGTCTCCTCCTCTGTGCCGGCCTGCCAGAAGATCTCTCCCTGGGGACCAGAGACGAAACTGCTTCCCCAAAACCGGATACCACCCGTCTGGCCAGAAGGATCGGCTTCATACCCGGTACGGTTCACCGCTATCACCGGCAGGCTGTTTGCGACGGCGTGTCCCCTCTGTATGGTCAACCAGGCATCCCGTTGTCTCTGTTGCTCGTCGGGACTGTCCGACGACTCCCATCCGATGGCGGTGGGGTAGATCAACAACTCGGCACCGGCAAGTGCCATCAGCCTTGCTGCCTCAGGATACCACTGGTCCCAGCAGACCAGCACTCCGAGACGTCCCACCGATGTATCGATGGGGTGAAAACCAAGGTCACCCGGTGTGAAGTAGAATTTCTCGTAATAGGCAGGATCATCGGGGATGTGCATCTTACGGTAGAGACCTGCAATTGAACCATCCTTCTCCATGACCACAGCCGTGTTGTGATAAAGGCCTGCTGCCCTTTTCTCGAAGAGAGAGAGCACGATCACCACCTGCAGCTCTGCCGCCAAGCGCCCAAACCGGTCTGTGGAAGGTCCGGGTATGGTCTCAGCCTGGTCGAACAGTTCCGTCTCCTCCGTCTGACAGAAATAGAGACCATTGTGCAGCTCCTGCATAACAATCAATTCGGCACCCTGAACAACAAGGTTTCTGATCTTCAACTCCAGCCGGGAGATATTCTCTTCCCGGTTTCCGCTGTTCGCCTGTTGTATGATTCCTATCTTCATATCTGTTGGTTTGAGAACGTTTGTACGTTAATATGTTAGTAAGTTCGTAAGTTGATACGTTAGTAAGTTGGTACGTTAGTAAGTTCGTAAGTTAGTAAGTTTGTAAGTTGGTACGTTGGTAAGTTAGTAAGTTCGTAAGTTGGTATGTTGATACGTTAGTATGTTGGTATGATCGTTAGTTTGTTAGTTGTCAGGTTATTAAGATGTCAGTTGATCCTGTTTGCTGTTTGGCATTATAAACCCATAAACATAATAACATAATAACTTAATAACTTAATAACTTAATAACCTTGAACCGTGAACCATGAACTATGAACCATGAACCGTGAACTTACTGTTAACGTTCAACGAACCCTTCGGCAACTGCATCGTGGCACAATGTAGTGAACCGTGTTGAAGGATCAGTACCGAGCAATCCACGCCGACCACCTCCCTGTCGGGAAAAGCCTGTTGCAACTGATGGCGGGCGATCTCATCCTTACCGGTACCGTAAAAGGGTATCAGCACCGCATCGTTCAGGATCAGGAAATTGGCGTAGGTGGCCGGCAGCCGTTCACCCTCTTCGTATACGGCATCGGCCATCGGGAGGGGAATAAGCCGGTAAGGATCACCTGAGCTTGTCACAAAAGCCTGTAGCTCCTGTTCCATCGCCCGGAGCGCCTCATAATGTTCATCGTTCACATCATCACACGTCACATAGGCGATGGTGTCTGTTGCACAAAAGCGTGCCAGCGTATCGACATGACTGTCGGTATCATCACCCGCCAGATAACCATGATTGAGCCAAAGGACCCTGGTTGCACCGAGCATCTCTTTAAGGGCATCTTCAATCGCCGCCTGTATCATGGGCTGGTTGCGATTGGGTGCCAGCAGACATCTCCGGGTGGTGAGGAGGGTCCCCATACCGTCCGACTCCACAGAGCCACCCTCCAGAATAAAGTCGAGACGATTCTGATAGGTGACAGAAGGATGAAAAATCCCTTTTTCAAAAAGCTGACCGGTGATTTGGTTGTCCCTGTCGGCAGCGAACTTGAGTCCCCAGCCATTGAAACCAAAATCGGCGATCACCGGGCGGGAGCCCTGAAAGAGCGTGATAGGCCCATGATCTCGCGTCCAGGTATCATTTGAGGGTATCTCAACAATTTGCAGGTTCTGCCGTTCCTCTACGGAGAAATAGGGTGTGACATCCTCCCCGGGGGGTACCACTACCAATAGTCTTTCTCTGCACAGAATCTCTTTGGAGATGTCCACATAACAACGGACCACCTCCTCCAAGAGGGGAGCCCAGTCGCTGTCACGATGAGGCCAGGTGACCATTACTGCCTCCTGGGGATGCCATTCAGCCGGAAAAACCACCTTTGTCATACTCACCCCTCCATGTTGCTGCGGACAATGCCGCGGCTGGAGGAGCGTACGAAGCTGAGGATCAGGTCACGATCCTCTGAGACAGGGAGATCCTGTTCGATACGTTCAACCGCCTGTGAGATATTGTAGCCCGAGAGGTAGAGTGTACGGTAGATCTCCTGAATGCCGTTGATCCGCTCACTGGTAAATCCCCTGCGACGCAGTCCCACGATGTTGAGACCCACATATGAGATCGGCTCCCTGCCGACCATCACGAAGGGAGGGATATCTTTTGCGATCTTAGAGCCTCCCTGTATCATCACATGCGGTCCAATCTTGGTGAACTGATGTGCCAGAGAACCACCGCTTATGATGGCATAGTCATCAATCTCAATCTCACCTGCCAGCTGCGTGGTGTTGCCCAGAATCACATAGTCTTTCAGTATACAATCATGTGCTACATGACTGTAAGCCATGATCAGACAGTGACTGCCTATCTTGGTGTAACCTCTGGAGGCTGTCCCTCTGTTTACTGTGGCACACTCCCGGATGGTGGTGTGATCACCGATGATGGCGGTTGTCTCTTCACCCTGAAACTTCAGGTCCTGCGGAATACCGGCGATGGTAGCATGCGGGAAGATGTTACAGTTTTTGCCGATACGTGCTCCCGAGAGGATGGTGGCCTGTGTCATCACGCGTGTACCATCACCAATCTCAGTGTTGGCGTCGACATAGGCAAAGGGTTCCACGATCACGTTTTCCCCCAATTTGGCTTCAGGATGCACAAAAGCCATCGATGAAATAGTGCTCATATAAAAATCTTCAGTTTTAATTTATTTGTTCTTGATGATCTGCGCGGTAAAGTCGGCCTCGGAAACCACCTTGTCACCAATGAAAGCCAACCCTCGCATGGTGGCAATCCCCCTGCGCATCTCGGAGGTGAGCTCCACCCGGAAGAGAATCGTATCACCCGGCACCACCTTGTGACGGAACTTCACGTTATCAATTTTCAGGAAGTAGGTGGAGTAGCGCTCCGGCTCATCCAGCTTGCCCAACACCAGCAGGCCCCCGGTCTGTGCCATCGCCTCCACCTGTAATACCCCCGGCATCACCGGCTCCTGTGGGAAGTGTCCGGTGAAGTAGGGTTCATTGGTGGTGATGTTTTTCACTCCCACGATGTAGGTGTCAGTCATCTGAATCACCTTGTCAACCATCAGGAAGGGATAGCGGTGCGGCAGCAGCTCACGGATTCGGTTGTTATCCATCACCGGTTCAGCCTTCAGGTTATATACCGGTGGCTGCACCTCATTAAGTTTGATATCTTTACGGATGACCCTGGCCAGCTGGTTGTTGATCTTGTGTCCCGGCTTGTGTGCAATGAGACGCCCTTTGATCGGCTTGCCGATGAGCGACATGTCACCAATGATATCGAGCAACTTGTGACGTGCCGGTTCATTGGGGAAAGCCAGCTTGCGATGGTTCAGGTAACCCAGCTCCTCAGCATTGCGGTGTGGCACCCCGATCTCATCAGCAATCTCATCGAGTTCCTTCTGTGAAAGCTTCTTCTCATAGATCACGATGGCGTTGTCGAGGTTGCCTCCCTTGATCAGTCCGGCATTCCTCAGCTGTTGGATCTCACGCACGAAGACAAAAGTGCGGCAGGAAGCAATCTCCTTCTCAAAATCGGTCACGGTATCCATTGTGGCCGACTGGTTGGGTATATAATGTGAATCGAACTCGATGAAAGAGTTGATACAGAAAGCATCATCGGGAAGCAGCGTCAGCTTGGATCCTGTTTCGGGATCGGTCACCTCCATCTTGTTACGCACGATGTAGTAATCCTTGTCCTTCTCCTGTTCCACGACACCCACTTTACGGATCTCCCGCACATACTCAATGGCACTACCGTCGAGAATGGGAAACTCGGAGGCGTTCACGTCGATCAGACAGTTGTCAATGCCAAGAGCATAAAGGGCAGAAAAGCCATGTTCGATGGTGCTCACCGTAACATCCCCCTTACCCAGCACCGTTCCACGCTGTGTGTTGACCACATTTTCCGCCAATGCTTCAATCACCGGCTGTTCATCCAGATCTACCCGTCGAATCTTGTAGCCATGATCCACCGGTGCCGGGTTGAAGGTTACCAAAATATCCTGACCGGTATGAAGTCCGATGCCCTGCAAGGTGAAGCTGTTTTGCAATGTTCTCTGTTTCACTGTATCCTAATTTAATTACACATTTCAGGAAATTGTGTGCAAAGATACAACCAAAAAGCAGGAATTCCTGCTTTTGACCAGTAAATGTTTGCACGGGGAAGCAACCAGAGAGGGTTTTCAGTCGTTCCCGGAGAGTTTTTTCTTCAGCTCGGCAAGCTCTTTCTCCATGGCATTGAGCCGTCGGTACATTTCAGGTAGCTTAGGTGTAATAATGCTCGATTTTAAGAAGCTCTTCACCGGAAATGCAGGTGAACCCATCACCTCCGATCCCTCTTTCGTATTACTGATGATCCCCGATTGAGCCCCTATCTGGCTCTTTTTCCCTATGGTGATATGTCCGCCAATGCCAACCTGCCCACCAAACACACAACTCTCCTCAATTTTGGTAGATCCTGCGATGCCCACCTGGGCTGCCATCACGGTGTTTTCTCCCACCTCGCAATTGTGAGCAATCTGTATCAGGTTGTCAAGCTTCACGCCAGAATGAATGATGGTCGATCCCATCACAGCACGGTCGATGGTCGTATTGGCCCCGATCTCCACATCATCCTCAATGATCACGTTGCCGATCTGCGGTATCTTGCGGTATATCTCCTCCTGCTTGCTGAAACCGAAGCCGTCCGCACCAATTACGGCACCTGCATGCACAATACAGTTGTTACCGATCACACAGTCGTGGTAGATCTTCACACCGGGATAGAGGACGCAATTGTCACCCATCTGTACGTTATCACCCACATACACCTGAGGGTAGATCTTACAGTTGTTCCCAATCCGAGCCTCTTCGCCGATGTAGGCAAACTCTCCCACATAGATCTCTTCTCCCGTGAGAGCAGTGTCCGAGACAAACGCTAGGGCTGAGACACCCTCTTTCACAGGCTTCTGTTGTTCTACCATCGCCATCAGGGAGGCGAGAGCAGCATAAGCATTGGGAACCTTTATCAATGTGGCATTGATGGGCTTATCGGATACAAAGTCACTGTTTACCAACACGATATCGGCAGCAGTCTCATAAATAAAGGGTGTATACTTGGGGTTTCCCAGGAATGTGAGCGTTCCCGGTCTGCCTTCTTCAATCTTGGAAAAGGAGGATACGGACACATCCGGATTACCGGTTACTTCTCCATGAAGGAAGTCGGCTATTTGCTTTGCAGTAAAAGTCATCTATAGATTCTATTAATTACCGAGGCTACACATGCGCTCAAACAACGGTTCAATCAGGTTCAACGGAGTTGCTTCGATTGGCGTGGTGAGGGACAAAACTATATCAAAAAGCCTCTGCATTATCATTTTGGATGCAAATTAACAACTTTTTTTTTAACTGTGACGAAATAATTTCATAATATAGTTTAAACGAAAGGGGGAGAAGGTTTGTGCATTTCAAAAAATAGTGTTACTTTTGCAGGCACTTTTACGGGATGTAGCTCAGTCCGGTTTAGAGTACTCGTCTGGGGGGCGAGTGGTCGCTGGTTCGAATCCAGTCATCCCGACAACAAATACAAAGAAAAGGGTTAAGATGAGATCTTACCCTTTTTTTGTTGCCGCAGCCTCTCCCAATTCGGAAATGGATTCACTGCCTGAAGGAGTAAAACAACCGAAAAAAAACCATCTTAATTATAAAGATGGTTTTTTTGTTACACGCCGGGCAACCTGTTGTTATTTCCTGTACTTCGAGAAGTCAGTATTCAGCATGCTGCCGGTCTCCTGTAAAGCCTGGTGAAAGGCATAACAGGAGTAGAGATCCTGCGGGATATGTCCCTTCACACCCAGGTTGAGGTACTCATGCAGCAGTGGCCTATAGTCCGGATGCGCGCACTTGTTGATGATCTCCTCGGCACGGTTGCGGGGACCCTTGCCACGCAGGTCGGCTACGCCATATTCCGAGACGATGATCTTCACCGAGTGCTCGTTGTGGTCCTCATGTGTCACCTTGGGTACGATGCAGCTGATGGCACCGTTCTTGGCTGTGGAGGGGGTGAGGAAGATGGAGAGGTAGGAGTTGCGGGTGAAATCGCCCGACCCCCCGATACCGTTCATCATCTTGGTACCGTTCACATGGGTGGAGTTGACGCTGCCGAAGATATCCACTTCTATGGCGGTGTTGAGGGCGATGATGCCCAGACGTCGTGCCAGACCCGGGTTGTTGGAGATCTCAGAGGGACGGAGCACCAGCTTGTTCTTGAAGAAGGGGAGGTCGTTATAGAACTTATCCAGCACCTCGTTGCTCACGGTGAGTGAGCAGCCGCTGGCGAAAGAGATGTTTCCCTTCTGCATCATGTCGATCACCGCATCCTGGATCACCTCGGTGTAGACTTCAAAGCGGGGTATGTCGGGATTGCTGCCCATGGAACCCAGTACTGCGTTGGCGATGTTGCCCACACCCGACTGGATGGGGAGGAAATGAGCCGGGATGCGTCCGGCTCTCATCTCAGCCACGAAGAACTCGGCCACGTTGTTGCCGATGCGGGCAGTCACCTCGTCGAGCGGAGCAAAGCCGCCCCCTTCACCATCGCGCTCGGTCTCCACCACAAAGATCTTCTCCGGGTTCACCTTCACATATTCGAGTCCCACGCGACCCTGCACCTCATAGATGGGTATCTCGCGACGTTTTGGCGGGTCCTGCAGCTCATAGAGGTCATGAATGCCCCGCAACTTTGTCGGCACCTTTTTATTCAGCTCCACGATCACGATATCAGCCATGCGGCAGATGGTAGGAGTGATTCCCACGCCGGTGGTGGGTACGATCTCACCCCCTTCGGTCACGTCGGCAGCTTCCACGACTGCCACATTGATCTTCCCGAGGAACCCGTAACGAATCTCCTGCGCCAGCTGCGAGAGATGCAGGTCGAAGAAGTCGAACTCACCCCTGTTGAGTGCCTCACGCATATCCTTGTTGGTCTGGTAGGGAGTGCGGAACTTGATTGCCTTGGCCCTTGCGAGCGAGCCGTCGATGGAGTCACCGGTGGAGGCTCCCGTGAATACACCTATCTTGAAAGGATTCCCTTTCGCATGTTCGCTCTCCGCCCTTTTGGCGATCTCCACCGGCACCACCTTCGGGCAGCCGGCATGCGTAAAACCGCTGAAGCCAACGTTGTCGTCATGTTTGATGAGCGACGCTGCCTCTTCAGCACTAATAAATTTCAATGCCATGTCAATTGTTGGTTTTTATATATTTTGGTCTGTGGTTCCAGGGGATGCACTCAATATTTTCGCAACATGATCTCACCGTAAATCAGCCCTCTCTTCAATGCTTCCTCACCAGCCTCGCCCGCAAGCTCCGCCACCAATGGGTGTAGGGAGCTCATGTTCTTTGATGAGTCCTCTTTGAAGTCATATTCCTTTACAGCATCTTGAGCAAACGAATCGTCATCATCATGCACAAAGAGAGACCCCTTAAGCGAGGATACTCCTTCGAAATCGGTCACCAGGTCGAGTGAAGAACGGAATTCGGGACGCACATAAACAGGTGGTGCAGGTGGTGTAGTCGTTGTAGAGGCAGGTTTTTTCGGAAGGGAGAGCCGACGAAGAAAAGGCTCATCATCGCTGTCATCAATGAAAGGACCGGATCCCTTTTCATTCTGCTGCTGCATGTTTTTCTTCTTCCTGGAATCATTAAAAAATCCCAATATGACAAAAAATAGAAGAAGGATAAAATAAATAATATCGCCAAACTCCATAATTTGATTAATTTTGCAACCAGACAAAAGTACGCTTTTTTTATGAGATTTAGGGTATTTGGTATACAAAATATCGGGAGCAACTTCCCAGTCACTCCCGATCATTTAACCAAAACCTTAACTATGAAAAAATTTTAATTTTTCCTTGGCAAATATATATAATAAGAAAGAAATTTCCAACTATTTGACCGGATAAATGTAGTTTTTAACTTTTCCCCGTATAGAGGATCACAGTGAAAATGAATGAAATAATGAACGCAGACAAGCACGCAGACAAAAAATTATATATTGAGACCTATGGATGTCAGATGAACGTCGCAGACAGCGAGGTGGTGGCATCGATCATGGAGATGGACGGTTACACCCTGACCGATCAGGAGAAAGATGCGGACGCCATCTTTGTCAACACCTGTTCCATCCGGGAGAATGCTGAGCAAAAGGTGATTCAGCGTCTGGAGTACTTTCAATCCCTTAAACGTAAACGGAAGAATAATCTGATCATCGGAGTGCTGGGTTGTATGGCCGAACGTGCCAAGTCGGAGCTGATTGACAAGCACCACGCCAATCTGGTTGTAGGTCCGGACGCATACCTCGACCTGCCCAGCCTGGTGGGAGCTGCCGAGCGGGGTGAGAAAGCCATGAACATCGAGTTGTCCAAGACGGAGACCTACAAGGATGTGATCCCTCTCAAGATGGAGGGGAGCAACATATCGGGATACATCTCTATCATGAGGGGCTGTGACAAGTTCTGTACCTACTGCATCGTACCCTACACGCGTGGCAGGGAACGCAGCCGTGAGCCCGAGAGCATCCTCAACGAGCTGCGGGTGATGCAGGAGAAGGGATTCAGAGAGGTGATCCTGCTGGGGCAAAACGTCAACTCCTATCGTTATAAGAATGGCGAGGGGACCATCGACTTCCATATGCTACTTGCCATGGTAGCTGAAGCAGCTCCTGAGATGCGTATCCGTTTCACCACCTCCCATCCCTGGGACATGAACGATGCCACCCTTGAGACCATCGCACGTTATCCCAACCTCTGCAACTACATCCATCTGCCGGTGCAGTCGGGCAGCTCCCGCATGATGAAGCTGATGAACCGCCGCTATGACAGGGAATGGTATCTGGAACGTATTGCGGCCATCAAACGAATCATCCCGGACTGTGGACTGTCGACCGACATCATGTGCGGCTTTCACTCCGAAACAGAAGAGGATCACCGGGAGACCCTGTCGCTGATGCGGGAAGTGGGCTTCGACTCCGCCTTCATGTTCAAGTATTCGGAGCGACCCGGCACCTATGCGGCCAAGAAGCTGGAGGATAACATACCGGAAGAAGTGAAGAACAGGAGACTGAAGGAGATCATTGACCTGCAACTGGAACTGTCGCGAGAGAGCAACGAGCAGGATATGGGCAAGGTTTTCGAGGTGTTGGTGGAGGGCTTCTCCAAGCGCTCGCGCGAGCAGCTCTTTGGCCGTAATGACCAGAACAAGGTAGTGATCTTCGACAAGAAACAATACCGAATCGGTGACTTTGTAAAGGTGCGTGTGACCGGCTTTACGTCAGCCACCCTGTTAGGTGAATCGTTGCCGACCGAGTGACCTATACGGGATTAATAGCCATTACGAGCAAACAATTTTGACTTCTATCTGTTTATCTGATACAAAGAGTCCAGGAGGCTTATCCGGCCTCACGGATTCTTTTCAATGAACCGGCCTTTTGGCCATTCAGGTGTAAATGAAACTTCTAACTATTAAACACTACCAATTATGAATTCAGAATCAAAATTATTACTGGGACTAGGTATCGGCGTAGCGCTGGGTGCAGCCATCGGTTATATCATGGGCAGCGACCGCAAGGAAGAGTGGCTGGAACAAGCCAATGAGTTTGCCGACAAGGTGAGAGCCAATGTGAAATCTGCCGTATACAAAGGCAAGAGCGAAGTACAGGATCTCAAGGAAGATATCGATGACATTGCCGATATCGCTAAGAAAGAACTGGCCAAACAATAACGGACACACTTAACCTGCCGAACTGATGGAAGAAAAGAACGTAAGTACGTTGTTCGAGGAGATGCGTGATGATATCTCCAGATATATCACCAGCACCCTTGAACTCGGAAAACTGGAGGTGTATGAAAAGATCAGCATTGGCTCTTCGGCTTTCACCTATGGATTGATCCTGGGTGGTGTAGCCCTCTTTGCACTGTTGTTCCTATTCATCACCGCCGCTCTCTATCTGGGCGAACTGCTGCAGAACATCTGGGCCGGCTTTGGCATTGTGACCGCTTTTGCATTGCTGGTTCTGCTCATCATGCTGCTGGTGGGTAAGCCCTTCAAAAAGAAAGTGACCAACAAGATGGTACGCTTCCTGATGGAGAATGACGAGAACGATAAAAAAAAGAGTAACCTATGAGCACCTACAAACTGAACCCGCTTGAAGAGCTGCGACTGGAGAAAAAACGACTGAGAGAGGAGCGAAGCATTGCCAGTCAACGACTCTCCTACCAACTGCAGTACCTAAACGACAACTGGGGGTCGATGCTGACCAGGGGACTCACCTCATCCATGAAATTAAAGTTTGCAGAGACGATGGATAACCTCTCCAGTGGGAACAACTATTCGGTGACACCTTTCGTCACGCGAAAAGCAAACCCATGGGTCAACCTGTTGGTCTCCAACCTACCTCTCCTCAGTTCAGTCACCTGGAAACTAAGCAAGCCGGCCCTTATCGCTTTTGCATTGAAGAAAGGTACCTCCCTCCTATTTGGCAGGAAAAAGAAAAAAAATTAAATCGTAGATCGGTGGACGGTGCTTACACCGTCCACTTTTGCTATCTTGGCACATAGCTGATTCACCTCCTGGGCACTATGAACGTGCACATTAAAGACTCCTTCAAAGATGCCGTCCCTGGATGCCACATTCACACTCTGAATATTGACCACCACATCTTCAGCTAACTTGGAAAGGATATTTCCCAGGATTCCTACACGATCAATCCCCGTGAAAATTATGGAAGCCAGAAATGAATACTGCTTGTAATCACCCCACTCCACTGCTATCACACGGTCTCCATAACTGGACTTGAGCTTAAGACCAGTCTGGCAGGAGCGTTTGTGCACCTCTACCTCCTCTTTCTCCGTGACATAACCAAACACATCATCACCCGGTAACGGATTGCAGCATGAGTATACAATAAAATTCTTGCGGAAATTCTGTTCTGTGAGAGGATAGACCGCTTTCCGGTCAATTTTCGTTCTCCCTGCATCCATCGGAGGTATTGGTCGCTCTATCCCTTCATCGCCTCCGGCTTGAATCACCTTGCCTGACTCCTGAGGCGACTTCTTAATGGCATTCATCGCCTGTTTCACATACCGTACAAATAGATTGTCCTGTCTCTCGGGAACCTCCTTCAGCTTGAAGAATGCCTCCTTTTGTATCGGTAGCGCGACCTCATTGTTGCCAATCATGTAATAGAGGTCTTCTTTGTTCTCCGCCTTGTATGAGTGGAGGATCCTGTTGAAGAGAGTGTTGTCAATCGGCTCATTGGCGAAGAGCTCATCGAGCATGTTCTTTCCCTTCTCGGCAATACGTCGTCGTTGACGCCGCAACGAAGCCTCAATCTTTGTGCGTGCCTTGGCGGTGGTGACAAAGTTAAGCCATTCCGGTTGGGGGTTGACCGACTGAGAGGTGAGCACCTCCACCTGATCACCGCTACGCAGTTTCTGGCTTAGAGGAACCAACGTGTGGTTTACCTTGGCACCCAGGCAGTGATCACCGATACGGGTGTGAATGGTATAAGCAAAGTCGAGCGCTGTGGCTCCCTGGGGCAAGGTTTTGATCTCACCCTTGGGGGTAAAGACGAAGATCTCGGACGAGAAGAGATTCATCTTCACCGTGTCGAGAAAATCAATCGCATTGGGGTTGGGGTTGGAAAGGATCTCCTGGATGGTCTTGATCCATTTATCCAGTTCATTATCCTCCTCGATGCGATTCTCCTTATACTTCCAGTGAGCAGCAAAGCCTTTCTCGGCAATGTCATCCATACGACGACTGCGGATCTGAATCTCGATCCACTTACCATTGGGACCCATCACGGTGAGGTGTAGCGCCTGGTAACCGTTGGCCTTAGGGTGGCTCACCCAGTCACGGATACGGTCCGGACGGAGCTTGTAGATGTCAGTGATGGCTGAGTAGATATCCCAGCATTGCTTCTTTTCATCCATGCCGGGATGTACCTCAAAGATGATGCGTACGGCAAACAGGTCATACACTTCGTTGAAGCTGATGCCCTTGCTCTGCATCTTGTTCCAGATGGAGTAGACCGACTTCACCCGCGCGCGCATCTCATAGGTGATGCCCATCTTATCGAGTGCCGGTATCACCGGTACAGCAAAATTCTCATAGATCTTGTTTCGCTCGGGAGCAGACTCCCTGATCTTAGCAGTCAGGTCGGCATACACCTCGGGATGCTCATACTTGAAACAAAGCTCTTCCAACTCCGTTTTAATGGCAAAAAGCCCCAGGCGATGTGCCAACGGGGCATAGATATAGAGTGTCTCACCTGTGATTTTAAACTGCTTGGTAGGACTCATCGACGAGAGGGTGCGCATGTTGTGCAGCCTGTCGGCGATCTTGATCAGGATCACCCGGATGTCGTCCGACATGGTGAGGAGCAGCTTGCGGAAATTCTCAGCCTGTGCCGAGACATTCTCACCGAACATACCACTCGATATCTTGGTCAGCCCGTCCACAATCTGAGCAATCTTGTCGCCAAAGAGGGCACGGATATCATCAGCGGTATATTCGGTATCTTCCACCACATCATGTAGCAACGAGGCAGAGATGGAGGTGGAACCGAGTCCCATCTCCTTCGAGACAATGCGAGCCACCGCCAGCGGATGCATGATATAGGGTTCACCTGAACGGCGACGTGCCCCTTTGTGTGCCTCCTTCGCCATGTTATATGCCCGGGTGATGATATCTACCTTCCGCCGGTGATTCGATTTGAGATAATCCTGCAAGAGGCTTTGAAACTCCTCTTCAATCATCTGCTCTTCTGCAATTGTTTTCTCTTCGTCGCTCATCTTGTTCTTCGACAATTTTTAAGACGCACCGTTTAACCTGAACGAAATTACAAATAAATCAGCATATAAGTTGAATCCCGCTGCATTTTTTTACACAACATCGCTACGGCAGCCGAAAAACAATAAACCTGGCGTACAGATGCAAATGCGCTAAAGGTTAAATTGAAACCGCTGCTTGTTTATTATCCAAAAGTAGCTATCTTTGTTCCTTCAACAGGGGTGCCCCAACAGAACGGGCTGAGATCATACCCAAATTACCTGATCCGGATAATGCCGGCGGAGGGAAGAAAAGTGCTCACATCGGGTGACGCTTTCCATGGTATATATCTTTCATAAATCCCCTTTTTTATTTCACTAACCGGATGCACAACGCTACAGCAGCATGCTGTCTGCAATGGACATCGCAAATATTACTGAAAATGAAAAAGGTTTTCTTATTGTTTCTGCTGACTTTCCTGTCAGCAACTGGTTTTCACACTGCGGCACATTCAGCTATCACACCCACCCAGGGTGTTTTACCCGACAGCCTCGATCACGTACAACTTGAGGAGGTGGTCGTCTCCGGCACACGGGCAGGAGCACAGACTCCGGTCTCCTACACCAACATCAGCTCAGCGGATATCAAGAAACAAAATGCGGCTCGTAATATTCCCGCCATTCTGCAAAACACACCCTCACTGGTCTCATTCACGGAAGACGGGTTGGGTGTGGGTAACACCTTCTTTCGAATTCGCGGCACCGATGCTACCCGCATCAATGTAACCCTGAACGGGATGCCATTAAACAACCCGGAAAGTCAGGAGGTGTACTGGGTGAACCTGCCTGATCTATCCAACTCGCTGCAAAACATACAGATTCAACGTGGCGTGGGAACCTCTACCAACGGGTCGGCTGCCTTTGGTGCTAGCATCTCGCTGCAGACCAACGGGGCGCGTTCCGAAGCTTATGGAGAAGCATCCACAGCAGTAGGGAGCTATGGCACCTTTCTGTCGAACATCGCGGCAGGTACGGGAATCATGGGAAACGGTCTTTCATTCGATGCCCGCTTTTCGCGTGTGCTGGGTAATGGATATGTACGCAATGGAAGTGTCGATCACACCAATTTCTATGCTGCAATGTCACACTACACCCCCCACCAGCTGATACGACTGAGCTACCTGAAGGGTGTGCAGCACACCGGGATCACCTGGGAAGGAGTATCTGATGAACAGATGCAGGATTCGGTATATGGGCGCCGCTACAACCCTGCGGGAGAGTATACCGATGAAGCCGGCAACCGCCTTTATTACGACAATGAGACAGATAATTATTATTCCGACATTGTGCAACTCACCCTCACCAGGGAACTGAACCGCAATCTTGTACTGAATGGAGGCCTCAGTTATAATTATGGTTATGGTTATTACGAAAATTACAAGGAGAATAATAAGTTCTCCGATTTCGGGCTACCTGCTCAGACACTGGAGGGGGTGACCTACGAGAAGAGTGATTTTATCCGCCGCAAACTGATGGAGAACGATTTCTACGTGGCCAACCTGGGGCTCAGTTATACGAGAGAGCGGTTAACAATAACGCTCGGCGGGATGTACAGCTATTACGACGGCGATCACTACGGGCGCCTGCCATGGGTGAAATTCAATCAGTCCGTCACTGAAAACCATGAGTGGTATCGCAATGTGGGAAGAAAGGCGGAAGTGAACCTTTTCACTAAAGCCGATTACCAGTTGAACGAAAAGATCTCTCTTTTTGGGGATCTGCAATTCAGACAGATAAACTACAGGTTCAGTGGCACCGACGACGACCTGATGGATCTTACCGGTAAGTTTACCTATGATTTCTTTAATCCCAAAGCAGGTATCAACCTTCAACTGAATAGCAGGAACCGACTATACGCATCGGCAGCTGTGGGGCAACGGGAGCCGTTGCGTGCCGACCTGAAGGACGGGATCAAGGGCGAATCGGTGAACCCCATTCAACCGGAGAGGATGATCGACTATGAGCTGGGCTACCGGTATCAGGGTGATGGAGGAGTCCACCTGGGTGCAAACCTCTATTATATGGATTATCACAACCAGATGGTGCAGACCGGCAAGCTGACAGACATCGGTTATAAGCTTATGGAGAATGTGAAGGAGAGCTACCGCGCCGGTCTTGAACTGGAGGCTGCACTGCCACTGTGGAAGAACAAGCTGCGCCTGGATGCCAACGCCACCTTCAGCCGCAATAAGATACGGGACTATACTGCCTGGTTCGACCACTATGACAATCAGGATAACTGGGGATGGGAGGGACAGCTGTCCAGGGCATACGGAACCACCGATATTTCTTTCTCACCCAGTCTGGTCAGCGCAATGGGTGTGACCTGGCAGCCTACCTCGGCTCTCTATCTGAACCTGATGAATAAGTATGTAAGCAAGCAGTTTATGGACAATACCTCCGACGATGCAAAGGCCATCGACGCCTATTTTGTGAGCAACCTCTCCGCGGGATATACTTTCCAAAAATCACCCGTAGGCACGTTCAACCTGCAGCTGTTCGTGAACAACCTCTTCAACAGGGAGTATGTGGCGAACGGATGGGCTGCCACCGATACTTTTGCCGACGGCAGCAGCATCAACTGGATCGGTTATTACCCGCAGGCAACCCGCAACTATATGGTGCGACTCACACTGTCGTATTAAATCAATATTAAACAAGGAAAATATTTCTCATTGGCATCTTCTCTTCGACCCACTCCCGGTTTTCTCGCTATTTGATTTGAAACTCGCTGCGCTCAGACAACAAATCAAATCACGCTCGTTGCACCGGGTGGGTGCCCCGAAGATAAGCTGATATTTCGAAATATATACCTTGTTCCTAATCAAACAGAACTGATATGCAAACCATCGAAATCATTGGCGCCGTCATCGGCCTGGTTTATCTGTACCTGGAGTATAAAGCCGACAAATGGCTCTGGCCGGTAGGGGTGCTGATGCCGGTGGTCTATATCTGGATCTTCTTCCATGGTAAATTTTATGCCGATATGGGAATCAATGTCTACTACTTCTTCGCCAGTATCTATGGCTGGATCCGCTGGAACAGAAACCATACGGAAAGAGATACACCAGCCATCATTCACACCCCGCGGCGACTAATACTGCCCCTCACGCTAATCACGACGCTGCTCTTCGGCGTCATTTACCTGCTCCTCACCCGCTACACCGACAGCCCGGTAGCCGGGGGTGACAGCCTCACCACCGCCCTGAGCATTGTGGGCATGTGGATGCTGGCACAGAAACATGCGGAACAGTGGTGGGTATGGTTTTTGGTCAACCTTATCTCCTGCGGGCTCTACCTCTGGAAAGGGCTCTACCCTACCGCACTGCTCTTTGCCGTCTACACCGTGATCTCGCTGTTCGGATACTTCAAATGGGCAAAAATGGCAAAAACTGAAGATTTTTAACTGATCGATCATCATCCTTACTTTTCATCTTAACCGTAAATTTTAAATGAACATTTGTTCATAATAAATATTTATTGGCTATATTTGTAAAAAAAAGAGATGAAAATATCGATTCTTACCGACAATAATCCCGGTGGTAACACCGGTGCAGAGCATGGGCTATCCTACTTCATCGAACATGAGGGGACAAAGATCCTGTTTGATACCGGACAGAGCGATCTCTTCCTGCGGAACGCATCCATCATCGGAATCAATGTGGAAGAGAGAGATCTGATCATACTGAGTCACGGCCATTTTGACCACGGTAACGGACTGGAACATCTCACCGGTGGCAAGATGATCTGCCATCCGGACAGTTTTGTAAAGCGATATAGAACCATTGATCACACCTACATCGGTCTGAAGAATAGTCGGGATGAAATTGCTCAAAAATTTGATCTCATCACCAGCAGAGCGCCTCTCAGTGTCAGTGACACCATTCTGTTTCTGGGAGAGATTCCCCGCATCACCGATTTTGAATCAAAACAGACCTCCTTCTCTTTTGAAGATGGGAGTCCCGATTTTGTAGCAGATGACAGTGCCATCGCACTACAGACAGAGAAAGGGTTGTTTGTGATCACCGGCTGCGGACATGCCGGGGTGGTCAACACCCTGGAACATGCAAGAAAGGTGACCGGTGAGCAGAGAATCTTCGGTATCATGGGTGGTTTTCATCTGAAGAAGCGCGATCGACAAACAATCGAGACCATTCACTACCTCAAAGAAAACAGCGTGGAGCATATCATCCCCTCACATTGTACCGCTTTGCCTGCGCTGGTGGCTTTTGCGGAGAATTTCCAGATTCAAACAGTAAAGACAGGTGACACATACAACTTTTAATAAACACATGAACGCAGGTTCATTTCATGTATGGTCATTTACCATAGATATCTTATCATTTGTTTCACTTAAATAAGCAGCATTATGCCATCAGGAGATCGTACCGGACCGATGGGACAAGGTTCCAGAACCGGAAGAGCAAAAGGTTATTGTTCGGGATTTGACGCACCCGGATATGAAGATGGATTCTCTCGCAACAGAGGTTGGGGAGGTGGTAGAAACCAACCCGCCAGATTGGGAAGAAGAGGAATAGCCGGCAGGGGAGCAGGATTAGGACGCCGAGCCGGAACAGGCTATGCAACCGGAATCGATCAGGGTTACGGTGCCGACAGGCTTTACAACTTTGGTCTTCTGTTGTCAGATTTGATTCAACATGTTCCCTGGCAGGATATCCTCCGCAAGCGGGATGAGATGGAAGTGCTCAAAAAGGAAGCACAACGGTTCAAACGTTCCAATGAGGAGCTGGAGGAAAAATTGCGCAAGTTAGAGGAACACAGAGAATAGGATCATTTAAAACTGTCCCAGAATGGAGTCAACACTACCGGTCAACACCCTTGCTGAGGGTGACAGAGGGGAGATCACATCTTTTGAAGGTGGTTTCTTCTTCATCAAGAAACTGGAAGGGATGGGTCTTCGTATCGGGACAACCATCACGGTTGTGGCAAGGCAATGGATGAGTGGCCCTGTGATTGTTCGTTTCGAAAACACAGAAGTCGCCATCGGGTTCAATATGGCTAAGAGAATCAGGGTAAAACGGGTTTGAATGAGCAGCAGAATAATACTGGCAGGCTATCCGAATGTAGGGAAAAGTGCTGTCTTCAACCGTCTTACAGGGATGGATGTAATCTCATCCAATTACCCGGGAACAACAATCGATATTGCACGGGGATTCCTCAAAAGGGAAGGAGAACAGTATGAACTGATCGACCTGCCCGGATTTTACTCTCTTGAGCCTACATGCAAAGCGGAAGAGATTGCGGTGAAACTGATCCGTGAGGGTGATCTGATTGTACAGGTCGTGAATGCAACCAATCTGGAGCGTAACCTCAATCTCACGTTGCAACTGATCCAACAGCGAAAACCGATGTTGATCGCTCTCAACATGTTCGATGAAACAAAACAGAAAGGGATCGTCATTGATGTGGCAAAGCTTGAACAGATACTGGATCTTCCGGTTGTCCCCACCTCTGCTTTAACAGGTGAGGGAATCAAGGAGCTGGTCACAAGGATGAAAGAGGCACGTGTATCGCGCTACCGCTTTGAAGATGTACAACGGTGGAATGAGATAGGAAAGATTACCGGTCAGGTACAGTCTATCCACCCGCAACATCATTCATACTTTGAGCGACTGCAGCATGCATCCGTGAGACCGATCACCGGGATACCCATCCTGGTGGTGGTATTATTTCTGATGTTCACGCTCATCAGAGTGATAGGAGAGGGATTGATTGAGTTCCTCCTCGATCCGTTCTTTGAAAACATGTGGAAACCGCTGATGACAACACTATCAGCACGACTAAGCCACCAGTCACTGCTGCATGACCTGCTGATAGGGGATCTGATTGGAGGTGAGATTGATTTTGGTCAGTCATTCGGGCTACTGACGACCGGGTTACATGTCACCTTTGGCGCTGTGTTACCCTATGTGCTCGCATTTTTCACACTCTTGTCTGTCCTGGAGGACACCGGTTATCTGCCAAGGGTTGCGGTAATGGTTGATAACCTGATGCATAAAGTAGGATTGCACGGTTTGTCTATCATACCCATGTTACTGGGTTTTGGCTGTAATGTGCCTGGAACGATGGCTACCCGAATCCTTGAGACCAGGAAAGAGAAGTTTATTGTGGCAACACTGATCGCGATCACCGTTCCCTGCATGGCCATGCAGGCGATGCTGTTCGGATTATTGGGCACCTACGGCGTGAAAGGGGTAGGTATTGTCTATCTCACATTGTTTGTTGTCTGGCTGTTGTTGGGCATGATCCTGAAGAGAACGGTGAGAGGCAGATCACCTGAACTGTTCCTTGAGATTCCCCCCTACCGGCGACCCTATTTCGGGGGATTGATGAAAAAGATATGGATGAGGGTTAGGTGGTTTCTTCAGGAGGCTGTACCCTTTGTGTTGGTGGGAGTGCTCATTGTCAATCTGCTTTACTCGCTGGGGTTCATGCAGTGGGTCAGCGATAAGGTCTCCCCTCTGTTCACGCTGCTCTTCGGCTTACCCGGGGAGGCCTCGGGGGCATTGATCATTGGCTTTTTACGGAAGGATCTGGCTGTAGGCATGCTGTTACCGCTCAACCTCACCTTTCAGCAGCTGGTGGTGGCTTCGGTGATGCTCTCCATGTTCTTCCCCTGTATTGCCACATTCTCGGTGTTACTCAAGGAGCTGGGGATCAAAGATCTGTTGAAACTGACCGGAATCATGCTGCTTTGCGTGGTGATTACCGGTTCACTGTTACATGTTATTTTAAGTCTATTCACAGGATGATAAAACGATTATGCCAAACAGAATAAGAGAGAGAAGAGTGATGATGCCACCCTTGATGGAAGGCTTTAAACCTTTTGGTATCGCCAGGCGGGAACTGGAGTGGGTGACCCTGTTCTTTGAAGAGTTTGAGGCGATCAGGCTGGTCGATTACGAGAAACTGCATCAGGAGGAAGCAGCCGGGATTATGAATATCTCACGTCCTACGTTCACCAGACTGCTGGATAAAGCGCACAGGAAAATTGCCAGGGCTTTTGTGGAAGGCAAAGGCATCCTTATCAAGGGAGGAACCTATGTGACAGAAAATTTCTGGTACAAGTGTCACAATTGCAACGAGACAATGATCACGATGAAACCGGCCAGTCAATGTCGCGGTTGTAAGTCTGAGGATCTCGTCCAGATAAGCAGGGATCGCAAGTGAGTATGTTCTATAATAATGGATCCGGACATAAATAGAGACAAGATAATGAACATCTATAAAGAGTCATCATTTGCAAGGGAGTATGATCAGTTCTACCAGTCAGTAGGCGGCAGGGCTGTTGACAGAGCAGAAAAAGCAGTGATCAGTGACCTGCTCTTGCAGGTCGACAGCAGAGAGATGCTCGAGCTGGGGTGCGGTACTGGTCACTGGACTTCATTTTTCAATGAGAAGGGATTCCGGGTTACCGCAGTGGATCAGTCGGCGGCAATGCTGGAACAAGCACGCAAGCGAGTGATCCCGGAGGTACAGTGGGTTGAGGCTGATGCCGCCCATCTGCCCTTTTCCGATGGGCAGTTTGAGCTGATCACAGCCATCACGCTATTTGAGTTTGTGGAGGACAGGAATGCACTTTTATGCGAAATAGACCGCTTGCTGAAACCGGGTGGCTTTTTAATTGTCGGATGGCTGAATAGTCTCTCCGAGATCGGGCGACAAAAGAAAAGTTCACCCACTTTCAGTCAGGCACATCTCTACACACCGGCAGAGATCAGGAACCACCTCACTACGCTGGGGACCCCACAATTTCACTACGCTGTCTATTATGACCACAATTTTGAGCTGCTGGATGAACTGAACGACAGGAGAACGGTTCAACCTGCCTTTATCGCCACCATCGTACAAAAAAGAAGAAACCATGCAGATCACCGTTGAAATCAGTTATTACGCCCTTAAAGGCGATTATGCCGCTCCGGTGAAGGATTTATTATGGTGCACTACCCGTCAGTCTTCGTGTTGAAAATATCGAATGCATGCAAAGTGAGATGAGAAGTTATCTGCAGATCTACACAGGGAACGGCAAGGGAAAGAGCACGGCAGCCTTCGGGCTGGCACTGAGGGCAGCCGGTGCAGGGATGAGCGTCTACATTGCACAGTTCGTGAAAGGAAGAAAC
>Ga0265295_1003420_pt1 | contig 23163 bp, 20 predicted proteins | sample Munlansysbiofilm_FD_192503 | JGI IMG/M metagenome (GOLD analysis project Ga0265295, IMG submission 192503) | Leachate microbial communities from a municipal landfill in Southern Ontario, Canada - Methane capture system biofilm | ecosystem: Engineered > Solid waste > Landfill > Unclassified ...
ATACCGCGCCGTTCTCCGCATGGCTCTGCATGCCCCGAGAGGGGCATCCATGATCGTGGACGGAGAAAACGTCGTCCCCGTGGTCCATGCCGTCCTGGACAAGATGGCCCTTTTTGCCGACCAGGTTCAGAGCGGCTCCGGGAAAGGGCACAGCGGCAAGCCCATGAAGTTTTGTCCGAGGGCGTTCCGGTGTGGCTGGCACCCCACAAGGTTTTCGAGGGCAACCGGCCTTCCACCACAATCCTTGCCCAGCGGTTGACGCCGGACGCATTGGGCAAACTGGTCGCCCTCCATGAGCACAGCGTCTTTTCCCAGGGCGCAATCTGGAACATCAATCCCTTTGACCAGTGGGGCGTCGAGCTGGGAAAGGCTCTCGCCCAGCTCATCATCCCGGAATTGAAAGACAGGGATGAACCCCTGCTCGGCCATGACAGTTCAACGAACGCCCTGATCCGCCGCTACCGCAAGCTCAAGAGGGAAAAGGAATAGACAGCTTTTACCGCTCTATCATATCAACGTGGAGGTGCCTTATGAATCTGCTCCAAGTCATTATTCTGATCGTTGCCCTGATCTGTTCGGCCCTGATTGTGTGGGATGCCCTTCCCATCGAATTCCCCGGGGTCATTTTCGAGGTGTTCATGCTGATTATGAAGTTGGTCCTTGTGTCAGCCGTGACGATTGTTGCGTATGTCTTCGCCGGCAGGAAGAAAACGTCCTCATGATCCGATGAATGAACCCTTTGCAGATTCTTTTTCACCCGCGAAGACGCTTTCTGGAGAAAGATCAAAATGAATTCCGAGAAATTAACCACAGAAATACGGTTCAATCGGATAATGAGGACCTCTGAGTATGCAGGTGATAGAGGCGGAGTTTGAAGTATTCCATATCCCGGAATCCATAGGCCTGCCTTTTTAAAGTTTTAATCTTGTTGTTTGTGCCCTCAAGGGCGGCGTTTGTAATGTGATGCTTGAAATAATTGAGGATCGCAGTCCTGTATCCGGAGAGCGTTTTGGCTACTTTGACGAGTTCTTTGATTCCGGACAGTATGGCGTCTTTACACCAGGTATCAACCAAGGTTACTGCCTGGACATACCCCGGTATTTCCCAGAAGAGTCTGAGTTGCTCTTTCATGGAATGCATGACGAATAGTGGCTGATTGGCCTGCATCAGGGCATCGAGACGTTCCTTGTGGCCCGGTTTCAGGGAATCATAATTTCGTAAAAAGGAGCCCGGGTTTCCGGAGGTTGTTCTTTCATTACCGGAAATAGTATGTGGTTACGAAATTGATCTGAAATTCCTTATCACCTCCATCGAATGACCTTTTCATCGAGATTGAGAAGCCCAACGGCTGCCGTTTAAACTGCTTGGCAATGGAAAGCTTTGCCGAGTGTGTCCAATAATCGTCGTTCTCAAAATCCACCTTGGCTTCGTATCGTGCTGTTACGGCCCAGTAACGCGGCAGCACGTACGTTGCGGGAAAGTACATCTCCAGAAAGTTCTGCGGCGCAGCGCCATGTACCTCGGCGACCGACTTGTTGTACTCAAAGGAAGGGCTGAGCGTCAGCCGTTGTGTCACATCCCACGCAACGGTCCCAAACAGTTGGGGGCGCCACGCGTTGCTGCCCAGATCATCGTCGGCGGAAGGGAAACGCATTTCAACACCGACAGCAGTGCGCCACGACTTGTTGAACCGGAAGGCAGTGCCCATCGCCAGCTTAATGTCACCCAGCCCCTGCTCGTTCGAATCCCCGGCTGCATCGCCGGCGATGTGGAACTTGTACGGTACTTTAAGCCGCACCCCCCAGTCCTGACTGTCCGAGACGCGCCATGCCCATAATGCGCCCAGCGTCTCTTCAATATCGTGGCGACCGTCGTTATATTTGTTCCATTCCGTGTCGGACCAGACTCGACGCTTGAGAATAGTCGGGTCTTCCTGCGCTTTCATCTCCTCCATGATGGTCTGCTCGGCTGCTCCCACAGAGTCAGATTCCGCCAAAGACATCGTTGGTGTCAGCATGACAACCACAGTAGCGCTAAGAATGACGAGAATTGCGCATTTCATGTATAGAGACAACATTAGAAACACAATTGGACCAACATTTTTTTTGAACTGAAAGGAAATTTTCGGGAACAGAAGGCTTACCTTTTTCATCTTATCCAACGTTACCGGACGATGCCACCGGAAAGACCGGCTGTTTTTTTATTCTGCCTTGTCTGTGCCGGCAAGTTGACGGATGGCCTTTCCGTACTCCTGGATGAGAAGGTCAAAGAAGGCAGGGTCCACCGGTCCTTTCAAGGTTTCTATCTCATAGAATCGCTTGGGGATGGTTATATCCTCTGGTCGAAATCCGCAGGCAAAGCGGTTTTCCCAGCGCAGCTGCTGAATTCTCCTGGAAATAGTTGGGAGGTTCTCGGCAAGGAAGCTGTAGCCCACCGTCTTCAGGCATGTGGCGAGCAATTCGTCCGAATAGACGTTGCGGGCAAAGAGACAGGCGACCATGGAGGTGAGAAGGACCCTTCCCTGTTCATCCTTGACTAGAAAATCCACAGCCTTGGCCAGGTCTTTGCCCTTTTCCTTCTGGTCGAAAGCATAACCGCCGCTATCCAGGTGGGAGTGGCGAAGCCCGAGGGCCTGCGAGGTAAAGAAAACTTCGCCCGTCGCATACCCCGCCATCTCCTGGCCGAGCACGCAGGCATAATCCTTCCCGCCGTAATGTTCCGCCGCCTTCAGTGTGCCCTGTCCAAGGAGACGGTAGAATTCATTCGAACCTTTTCCGAGGAACTCCATCGCTTTCCTGTATCCTTCGCTGTCGCCGAAGGAGAGGGGAACGATCGTCTCCTTTTCCGAAAGAATTGCCTTCTCCGTAGCTTCAGTGGCCCAGGCAAGGGCTACGCCCGCCGACATGACATCGAGCCCCATCTTCTCGGCGATGTCGATGATCGCCAGGACTGCGAAGCTATTATCCACCGAGAGCATCGATCCCACGGCAAAGATCGGCTCGTGGTCATAGGAAACCTGGCGGTAGAGGTAGCGATGCTCCTTCTGAAAGCGCTCCCGCACGAAGCCGATATGGATGCAACCCACGGGACAGCCTGCGCAGGCGGAGTTTCGCAGCAGCGTATTTTCAGCAAACTGCTCTCCTGTAATATTGCTGATCGCGGGATCGCTTGTCCGCTGGAGGTTCCGGATGGGCAGCATACGCAGTTCATTCAGCACCGCCATGTTTATCGGCGTGCCGATGTCGTGGTACTTGCTCATCATGTCGGTATCGGTGAGCTTTGCATAGACTTCCTGAAAGAGTTTCGAGTAATCTTTGGAGTCAGGGAGCGGAAATACCGCGTCGCCATTTATCACGATGGCCTTGAGATTCTTACTGCCCATCACCGCCCCGCATCCGAGCCTTCCGAAATGCCGGTAGGTATCGACGTTGATTCCTGCGATGGCGACTCCCTTCTCTCCTGCCGTTCCGATGCGCAGGTTGCTTCGATGTCCCGCCCCTTTGAATAACCCGCGCAGCATTTTCCCTGTCTCAAAGACGTCCTTGCCCCAAAGGTAAGAGACGTCTCTTATCTCCAGATGGCGGGATCCGACATTCACACAGGAAGGTTTTGACGCCTTGCCCGTAATGATTAGGGCGTCGAGGTTCGCAAAGCGAAGGGCAAGCGCGGACCGCCCTCCTCCGTGACTCTCCGCATACTGATCGTGGTAGGGAGATTTGAAGGCGCAGACGGTTTTGCTCATCAACGGAAAGTAGCCGGTAAGCGGCCCGATGGCGAAGATGAGGGGCTGATCCGGATCGTTCCACGGTCGGTCGGGATGGCCATACTTGTTGAACAGGAAGGCGGCAAGTCCACTGCCGCCGGCAACCGTGTCTCTCCCTTCCAGAGTTGCCACGGTGCCACGGCCGGCAACCAGATCAACGATAAGCACTCTGAAAAAATCTCGGATCATGATGCGCCTCCTTCCTTTGTCGCCTGCACGCCTGAAACCTCGGCAAGCTCAAGGCAGTCATGGGGGCAGAAGGGGACACACCGGCCGCAATGGATACATACAAAGGGCTCGCCGGTCGTATCGAGATAGACGGCATCCACGGGACAGGCGTGCGCACAGGCCCCGCAGCGGATACAGAGGTTCTTTCGGACGATGACGCCTCCGCCTTTGCGGTGCGAGTAAGCGCCTGTCGGGCAGGCATCGGCGCAGGGAGCCGGGTCGCAGGCGAGGCAGATCCTCGCCTCAAAGCCCGTCGAAAGTCCACCCGATGACCGAATGCGGATACCGGCGGTATCCCAGGAGAGGTTCCTGTGCACAAGCCTGGCGCAGGCAAGAGAACAGGAATGGCAGCCGATGCAGCGCTCCATCCTCGGTGTCGTCAAGATTTTCATAACTCCACCTCAAGCTATGCTTTTTTTCAGTTGATTTGCGACGGATTGCGCCGATTTTTTTGCTGCTTCCTCATCCCCGAGGTAGTATCTTCGAATCGGCTGCATATCGTCTTCAAGCTCGTACACCAGGGGTACCCCGGTGGGAATGTTGAGTTCCGCAATCTCCTCGTCGGGAATACGATCGGCATATTTGATCAGCCCCCGCAGGGTGTTTCCGTGGGCCACGAGAAGCACCCGCTTCCCCGCACGGATGGCCGGCCCGATCTTTTCCTGGGCATAGGGCGTAAAGCGTTCCAAGGTATCCTTCAGACACTCCGTCGCCGGGAGGTCCCAGGGATGGAGGCCGGCATACTTCGTGTCATGGCGGGGATGACGCGGATCGTCCCAGTTCAGCGCAGGAGGAGGCACATCATAGCTGCGACGCCAGAGTTTCACCTGCTCCTCGCCGAGCTGGGCGGCGGACTCGCTCTTGTCGAGCCCCTGAAGCGCGCCATAATGGCGCTCGTTCAAGCGCCAACTCTGCAATACGGGAATCCACATGAGGTCCATCTCTTCGAGAACAATCCAGAGGGTCTTGATCGCCCGCTTGAGCTTAGAGGTGAAGGCGATGTCGAAGACGTACCCTCCCTCCCGCAGAAGCCGTCCGGCCTCCCGGGCCTCCTCGATTCCCTTTTCCGAAAGGGGCACGTCCGTCCAGCCGGTAAAACGGTTCTCCCTGTTCCAGGTGCTTTCTCCATGCCGCAGCAACACGAGTTTTTTCATACTCCTGCCTCCTGTCTTGGTTGATCCAAGGATGCCCCCTTCCCTCGGCCCTCCGCACTTTCCGGATTGCATCTGCTCTCAGCGATTAGAGGGTGAGATCGATGATCTCGACGCGGTGATTTGTCTCGGAATGCTCCCGCGATGGCCCCTGGGTCAGAATCGCCAGTTTGCCCTCAAGGCCCAGTTCGGCAACCTGCCTTTTGACGTAGTCGTTCCAGTTCCCCGGAAGGGGTGACTCATGCAACGGATAGACGCCTGAGCTGAACTGGAGTCGACGGCAGGTCGTTTCCTCGGAACTGACGGCCACGGTCCAGACGGGAAGACGGAAGCGGGCCATGCTCTGCGCCGTCGCTCCGCTTCTTGTCGGGACAAACACGGCCGCCGGGATGACGAATTTGAGGCAGGCCTCTACGCTGATGGCGATGAGATGCTCTAGGCGAATGTATCCTCGAAGGTCAACCCCCTGGAACATCACCTGAACGTCCGTCATGGGCCGATCCGCTTCCACGGACGCAGCGATCTTGGCCAGCATTGCAACCGCATCCACAGGATAATTCCCCATGGCGGACTCTCCCGACAGCATGACGCAATCGGTCCCGTCAAGGATGGCGTTTGCTACGTCGGTAGCCTCTGCGCGGGTGGGCCGGCGGTTGTTTATCATCGATTCGAGCATCTGCGTGGCCGTAATGACCGGTTTCGCACGCCTGTTGGCAAGCCGCATCAGCCGCTTCTGAATTCCGGTAATTTTTTCGATGGGGACTTCAACTCCCAGATCCCCCCGGGCGATCATGATGCCATCCGCTGCCTCGAGAATCTCTTCAATCCGGTCGAGCGCCCCGGACCGTTCAATTTTCGCAATAATGAAGGGATCATGCCCCATCTCCACAGCTGCATTGCGCACGGCCTCGATATCCGCCGGGCCGTCCACGAAGGACTGGCTCACGGCGTCCACACCATTATCGAGGGCAAACTGCAGACACTCTCGATCACGCTCGGTGAAGGTGCTCATCCCGAGATCGATGCCCGGCAGGTTGAGTCCCTTGCGGGAGCGAAGTTCCCCGCCCACCAGCACCGTGCAGAGGACATCGTTCCCCCTGACCTCGTCCACTCGGAGCTCGATGTAGCCATCATTGAGAAAGAGCGTATCGCCCGATTTTACAACCTTGGGGAGCCCTCCAAAGGAAACGGACACACGATTCCCGTCCCCGACGATGTCATCGATGGTCAAGATGAAAGGATCGCCCGGATGGATCGTGATCGGCTCAAAGGCAAACGTTCCGATCCGCATTTTCGGACCGGAGAGATCGGCCAGAATCGCGATCCTTCGCCCCAGGGATGCCGACGCGGTGCGCAGGTTCTCGATGATTCTTTGGTGGGCCGCAAAGTCGCCATGAGAGAAATTGAGCCGGGCAACGTTCATTCCCGCTTCAATCATCGATTTCATCACGTCGACAGACTCGGACGCAGGCCCGATGGTGCAGACGATCTTCGTCTTGGGGGAAAGGATTTTCATTCTTTTTCTCCTTGCACCTCAGGAAGATCGGAATCCGTCTTTGTCGAGGTCGCCTCAACGGTTGTTTCGACTTTCTTCCAGGTCTTATCCGGATCAAAAATGCTCATTGCCTGGGCTTTTTTCGCTGTGTCCCTCCCGAGATTCTTCTGATACACGACGCCATCCTGATTCACGATAAAAGTCATAATCCCGGAATTGCCATATTGCGCAGGATAGGCAACCAGGGCAAATCCGCCGATCATGTTGCCGTTCACGACGTAATCGTAGGCCCCGCCTTTCGCACTTTTTCCCTGACCTTTCAGTATTTTATAGAAATACCCATGGTAAGGCTGGGGCTGATCAGACGCTGACGTTTTTACATAACCCTCGGCCTTTGCCTTGGCCGCAAAAGGACCAAAGGGGCTTGGTGTTTCGTCTTCCTTCGTTTCCCAATACAGCCCGTCTTTTTTCCCCGGCGAACTCCAGAACTTCTGGGCATACTCGAACAAACCATCGCCGTCGCTATCCAGCAAGGCAAATTCCTGCTGGGCATCGACATAGGCTTCGCAAACGTTAATGACGGCCAGTTCATTTCTGCCGATTCTCCGATTCAGGATCTCCTCCCTTCCCCTTCCTGTATCGAAGAGCCACCGATTGCCCTTCTTCACAATCGGGATAGGCATAGGCCAGTCCTTCTTTCCAACCAGGAGGATGGCTTCTGAATTGCCTTTCTTTTCTATGTTGTTCTTTTCGTTGTACAGGTTGAGAAAGCTTTCGAGAATTTCCCTGTCTGCAACTTCATCCCCGGACAAGAAAATATCCCTGCTGAGCGGACCAAGGACCATTCCCATTTGTTTCGCATCGTTTGACTTCATGGCGTCAATCAGCGCCTGGACAGCATCCTCCGGGGAACCATAGGTTATTTGCTGAATCCCCTTGCCCGCCGCCTGTCCAGGAACGCCCACAGCACAGATCACAAACAGAACAGCGAGAACGGCAACGGAAAAATTCCCGCGCAGAGAATCTTTTATTTTCAAGAAAGTGTGGAACATACTCCTTACCTCCTCATATAGGTTTGGATAGACAGGTTTCTTCCTGCCGGGTTATTTACCTTCGACCGCCACGTCCTCCTCCACGACCACCGCCGGAAAATCCTCCGCTCCGGCCGCCTCCGAAACCTCCTCCACCGCTACTCCGGGATGCAGACATGCTCTGGCGACTGGAGCTTCCCCGATCACTGTTCATTCTGGCGTCTCTTCCCCCTCGATCCATCCCCTCAAAGGCATTTGATTGTCTGGGCTGCTGTGCTGCCTGAGCTCCGCGCTGACCAGTGCCTCTGACACCTTGTTCAGTCGTTGCCGGTCGCTGGCGCCCGGTAGCATCGCTGGCGGAAAGATCCCTCCTGCCGGCAGCTTCTCTTGTATCGGGAGTCCTCCCCCGGAAATCTTTCCGGTTCTCAGCACCGGGTCTTGATTGACCGTATTTCTGCCGCGTGTTCTGATCTCGATAAGCAACGCCTTTGCGATGCTGCGGATTGTGCTGCCATTTTCCCCGGCCGCCCTGTCCGCCCGTAACCTGATTCTTATATTTGCTTCGATCGATGTTGCGGTTGACATTGTAATTGTGGTCGACATCGATGTCTACATCTCCCCCGTGCCAGTCTGAATGGCCCCAGGCATAGCCCCATGCCGCACCGACAGCAGCGCCGGCCATAAAGGAGAAGGCGGCCGTTGTGGCCACGTATCCCGGAGGATAGACCGGATAGGGCGGATAGGAAGGATAGGCCCAGGTTCCGTAAACGACCGTGGGGTTGTAGGCAGGCACATAGATGACCTGCGGGCTGGCAGGTTCGATGATGATGGTCTGCTGTTCGACCTTGACGACCTGTTCCCTGGTCGTTTTCAGGTTACCCGACGCCTGTGCCTTTGCCCGCAGCTTCTGGACCGTCGCCATAACATCCTTTTGCTGAGAGAGGAATGCATCGCCCAGTTTCTGTGTCCACTCAAGCTTTTCGCTCATCATAGCCAGAACCTGGGGAAAGTTGACCAGGGACTTTACGCTGGGGTCCCAGTTTTTCTGTTCCAGGGCGCGAGTTAACGAATCCCCTTTCAGATTGGCATTTGCCTTTACAAACCGATCCGCCTCTACAATCTCCAGGGGGTAGGTGGAAGCCATGAATATCTGAGCAAGGAGATCATCCGGATAGAGGGCAATGGGCGCCAGGATCTGTTCCAGTTCTTCCTGTTTAAAGCCGGATGAAGGACCTACTCCCTGCGCCCAGCCACCGATCGGCATGGCCAGCAGAAAAACAAGCAACCATGCCATGGTTTTGATCAATCGCTTACGGTTCATCTTCTTCCTCCTTTTCTTGAAAATAGGATCCAGACTCCCTTTCTCACAGCATATCGGGTTGTCCCGTCACCGCCAGGACGCTGTTCCACAGCATGCTCCGGGGGTCTATCTTTTTGCGTTGCGACACGGCGAGGGTTATGGGAACATGGGTGAACTGGTGGTTCCAGAAGCTGACCACCATGTTCGTCCGCCCGCTCATCCCCGCATGCACGGCACTCTGGCCGAGGAGAAGGCAGAAGGCCGCATCGCGTGGATTGGCCGGCACACTCCGGATCATGTAACTGGGGTCGATGTATTTGAGGTTGATCTCCATCCGGACCTGCTTGAAATAATCCGAAATCGCCTCCCTCAGAAAAATGCCGATGTCCCCATATTTGATGTTTCCGGAGGCATCCTGCTCGCCCGTCTTCGCCATCAGGTCCTGGCCTGCGCCCTCGGCCACAACGATCACTGCATGACTCTTCCGTTCGAGACGCCGCTTCAGGGCTTCGAGAAAACCACTGAGGGAAAAGGGGACTTCCGGAACGAGACAGAAGTTCACGTGGCTGTTCACGAGGACCGAATAGGCGGCGATGAACCCGGAGTCACGCCCCATGAGCTTCACCAGTCCGATGCTGTTGCGCGCGGCATCCGCCTCGGTGTTGGCCGCGTAGGTGGCCCGTCTGGCCTCGGCCACTGCCGTTTCGAATCCGAAGGTGGTCTTGATATAGGAAATGTCATTATCTATTGTCTTCGGAATGCCGATCACGCTGATCTGGAGGCCCCGCCTTCTTGCCTCCTCGGCGATCTTCTGTGCCCCGCGCAGTGTCCCGTCGCCCCCGATGGCGAAGAGAATGCCGATCTTGAGCTTCTCCATGGTTGTCACCATCTCTGCAGGCTCCTGAGGCCCCCGGGACGAACCCAGGATCGTCCCGCCGATCTCATGGATACGGGAAACGGAATCCGGCGTCAGGTCGAGGGGGGGAAGACCAAGCCGTTCCACGAGCCCGGCATACCCGAAGCGGAAGCCATAAACCTTCTGCAAGCCGTAATGGTGGTGGAGACTCAGAACGATTGCCCGGATCACGTCGTTCAGACCGGGACAGATCCCGCCGCAGGTCACGATACCGCAGGCGATCCGAGACGGATCGAAGAAGATCTTTCCGCTCGGCCCGGCGGCTTCCATCGCGGGCGGGGGGCTGCCCGAATCAAGCCAAGGCTGCATTTCCTCAAGACAGGAGAAATAGAGGACGCGTCCGTCATCATCCATAAAGCGGATACCCTGTACGGGGGACGGAATACGGCACTCTCCAAGCCGTTCTATTGAAAAATCGAGCTCACTCTTCTCCATGGGATCCTCCTGTTTTCATTTATTCCGGAAATATCCGTCTTATTTCATCAGTGTCGTCCCGGCACTCCGCAGCTGTTTCGCTGCATCCCGAACCCGTTGCGCCATGGCGTTCTCTGCCAGGCCCAGATAGACCCGCGGATCGTACACCTTCTTGTCTCCCACCTCGCCGTCTACCTTCAGGGCGCCGCTGTAATTCCGGAACAGATGATCGGCGATGGCCCGGGTAAAGGCATACTGCGTGTCCGTATCAATATTCATCTTAACCACGCCGTAATCCAAGGCGGCATGGATATCCTCGATCGATGATCCCGACCCGCCGTGGAAGACGAGATAGAAACGGTCCTCCTCGCCGTAGGCCTTTACAACCGCGTCCTGGCAATCCTTCAGAATGGAAGGTTTCAATTGAACATGTCCCGGCTTATAGACGCCGTGAACATTGCCGAAGCTTGCTGCGAGCAGGTACCGTGCACCATTAATCACATTCAACCGGCGGGCGACCTCGAGGGTGTCCGCCGGAGTGGTATACAGCTTTGCATCGGCGCTGGCCTTGATTCCATCCTCCTCTCCGCCCACGACCCCCGCTTCGATTTCGAGAACCAGGTCACTTTTCCGGAAACGTTCGAGGAGTTTCACCGCAATATCCAGATTCTCTTTCAGGGGAAGGACGCTTCCATCGAACATATGAGCGGTGAAGAGATTGGGTTTTCCCGCTCCACGCCTTTTTTCGGTCTCTTCTACCAGGGGGATCACAAATTTATCGAGATTGCCCGCCGTGCAGTGGTCCGTATTCAAAGCCACATAAATGGGATAGCGATCCGCAACACGGTGGACATGTTCAGCAATCGAGATGGCGCCGAGGGCTATGTCCTTCACAGCGGAACCGGAGGCAAAGGCGGCTCCACCCGTGGAAACCTGGATGATTCCGTCACTTCTGCTCTCGGCAAGGCCTTCCAGAACCGCATTGGCTGTGGTCAGCGAGGTCACGTTGATGGCGGGATAAGCGAAGGAATTCTTCCGGGCCCTTTCGAGCATTTCACAAAAAATCTCATAGCCGGCTACTGGCATAACTCCCTCCTTTTCTATGTTGTCAGGTTGGTTTCAGGATTAAGGGCTCTGGTTATCAGAAGCACGATCGATCTGGGCCGCACTTCATAGGTATGACCTTCGACAGGGGGCGCCTGCGGCCAGGTGAGGATATCATCGGGAGCATCCAGATAGGTATCGATGCACCGTCTCCAGGGCTCGTACGCATCTCCCCGGAATGGGATCTCGAAGGAAAGGGTATCCCAATAGGCATTGATCATGATGGAAAGCAAAAGGCTGTTTCCCGGAACAGTGACTGTTGCCGCGATGGCATGGGACTCATAACCCCAGTCCGGCGCATTGAGCCCGACCCCGTGCCAGAAAACAGGCTGGTTGTGAAGCAGTTCGTTCAGCGTGATATTCAGCCGTTCCGTAGGCAATTCACGATTCCTGCGCACGGTAATCAGCTGTTTCGCAAAACGATGGATATCTGCGTGCTTTTCGACCAGCTCCCAGTTCAGCCAACTGATTTCGTTGTCCTGACAGAAGGGATTGTTATTCCCACCCTGGCTGCGCCGCATCTCGTCGCCCATGAGCAGCATGGGCGTACCGACCGACAGGAGGGCGAGGGTGAGAAAATTTTTCACCTGGCGATTTCTCAGCCGCTCAATCTCCGGCTCATCGGTGGGTCCTTCAACTCCACAGTTCCAGCTGAGGTTGTCATCCGATCCGTCACGGTTTTGCTGGTTGTTTCCTTCATTGTGCTTGACGTTGTAGGAAACGAGATCATTCAGGGTAAAGCCGTCATGGCAGGTAACGAAATTAATGCTCTGTTCCGGCTCCCGTTCTTCGTGGCCGTAAATATCCGGACTGCCGAGCAGCCGTTGGGCGACAGCCCATACCCTGCCATTATCGCCCTTCAGAAAGGCTCGAATATCGTCGCGAAACCGTCCGTTCCACTCTTTCCAACTGTCGCCGATAAAGGTGCCCACCTGATAGAGACCTGCCGCATCCCAGGCCTCGGCGATCATCTTGACATTCGCCAGGACGGGATCGGATTCAATGTCCCAGAGAATGGGCGGGGAAGGCATGGGATGGCCGCTTTTGTCCCGGGAAAGGATGGACGCCAGATCGAAGCGAAAACCGTCGATATGCATCTCGCGAACCCAGTAATGGAGACTGTCTAGAATCAATCGCCGACAGATCGGTTCATTCGTATTCATGGTGTTGCCGCAACCGGAATAATCGCTGTACCTGGATTTATCCGATTCAAGGATATAATACTCTTCGTTGGACAGACCTCGAAAACAGAAGGTCGGGCCGTCGGCTCCAATCTCGGCGGTATGATTGTAGACTACATCCAGAAGGACCTCTATCCCGGCACGGTGAAGGGCCTTTACCATGTCCCGGAACTCGTCCAGTGCGCCCAACGGATCCAGACGCGAGCTGTAACCGGGATGAGGGGCGAAAAAGGAGACCGGAGAATACCCCCAGTAATTGCACAAACCGGGGGGACCATCCTGCTCGTCGAAGGCGAATACGGGCAGCAGTTCAACGGCACTGACCCCGAGGTCACACAGATAGGGAATTTTTTCTACCAGTCCCGCGTAGGTGCCGCTTCTGGCGGAGGCGATCCCTGAACTGGGATGCTTCGTGAACCCCCCGATATGCAGCTCGTAGATGATCGTCTTGGCGAATGGTGTTCTCAAAGGGGCATCGCCTTCCCAGTCATAGGAACGGACGTCTGCAACGACGCTTTTCATAGCAGTTGCTGCATTGTCTCCGGGTTTGCACGCGGCAGTGCGGCTGTAACTGGCTGGGAGGTCAATGCACCTGCCGTATGGGTCGAGCAGTACCTTGTCCGGGTCAAAGCGAAGCCCCTGCTCCGGATGGAATGGACCGGTCACCCGATAGGCATAAAGCTGTCCCGCGGAGATCCCGGGCACAAAGACATGCCAGTAGTGGTAGGTGCGATTGGTCCGTCGATCCAGTTCGATAACCCGGGATGGTTTCGGGGTGTCGACGGAATCGAAGAAAAGCAACTGTACCGCCTCACTCCCTTTGGAAAAGACGCTGAAGTTCACGCCTTCCTGAAAGACCGCGGCGCCGAGGGGATAGCTCCTGCCGCAGCCGGGGGGCGGTTCTTTCTTCGTGCGGCTCATCTGGTCTCTCCTTTGCCTTGAAAAACTTCAGATAAGGCGTCTTTACCTTTTCCTTCTCACTTTTTTGGTAAAGACACCGGGCACGGTTTTACTCCCCAGATGTCCGCCGCATACTCTGCGATCGTCCGATCGCTTGAGAACTTCCCGGAGCCGGCAATGTTCAGGATGGCCATGCGCGCCCATCCATGCGGATTCCGGTACAGTTCACAGAGCCGCCGGTCTGCTTCGAGATATGAGGCAAGGTCGGCCAGGTGACGATAGAAATCCCCATTTTTCAGCAGTGCCTCGCAGATCGGCCTGAAGACCCCCGGCTCATAACGGCTGAAGCCGTCCGAAGCGATCCTGTCCAAGGCTGTACGGGTTTCCGGCTCATTCTCATAGTGCCACCAAGGGTCATACCAGCCGCTGCTGCCGGCGACCTGATCCGCCGTCAGACCGAAGAAGAAGAAGTTCTCCTCGCCTGCCTCCTCAGCCATTTCGATCGTCGCACCATCGCGTGTCCCCAGGGTCAGGGCTCCGTTCATCATAAATTTCATGTTGCTCGTCCCACTGGCTTCATAGCCCGCCGTCGATATCTGGTTTGAGACGTCACAGGCAGGAATCAAGCGCTCTGCCAGAGAAACGCAGTAATCGGGCAGGAACACCACCTTGAGTCGTCCCGCCACGGCCTGATCCCCGTCGATCGTTCCGGCAAGATTGTTAATCAGCTTGATGATCAGCTTGGCCAGGCGGTAGGCCGGCGCCGCCTTGCCGGCGAAGAAGAACGTCCGGGGCAGGAGATCGAGGCCGGGGTCATCCCGCCAGCGATGGTAAAGCACGATGATCCGAAGGACATTGAGCAGTTGCCGCTTGTATTCGTGGATACGCTTCACCTGACAATCAAAAAGGGTCTCCGGGTCCACTTCCTGGCCGGTCGTGGCCTTGAGCCAATCGGCAAAGGCCGACTTGGCCTCGCCCTTGGCCCTTAGAAAGGCCTCCTGAAAGCCCCGGTCCTCAGCGAGGGGCTGAAGCTTCCGCAATTGACCAAGGTCGGTGATCCAGCCTTTACCGATGGCCTCTGTAATGATCCGGGAAAGGGCGGGGTTCGCCAGGCGCAGCCAGCGTCGCGGCGTCACCCCGTTGGTCTTGTTGTTGAAGCGCTCGGGAAATATCTCAGCCAGATCCCGAACCGTGATCGTGCGCAGCAGGTTCGAGTGAATGGCGGCGACTCCATTGGTACTGTGTGAGCCGACAATGGCCAGGTTGGCCATGCGGATTTTCCGTGTCTCTACTTCTTCGACGAGACTCACCCGGGCGATCCGTTCCTCGTCGCCGGGAAACCGCCTTCGAGCCTCATCAAGAAACCGGCGGTTGATCTCGTAGATGATCTCCAAAAGACGGGGCTGCAAAATCTCGAACCACGCGACCGGCCATTTTTCCAGCGCTTCAGGCAGAAGGGTGTGGTTGGTGTAGGCAAGCGTCCGTTGGGTCAGTTCCCAGGCCTGATCCCATTCCAATTGTGCTTCGTCCAGGAGGATCCGCATCAGCTCGGGCACGGCGAGCGATGGATGCGTGTCGTTCATCTGAATGGCAACCTTCGCAGGGAGGTTGTTCCAATCGGCATTGCTCTGCCGGAAGCGCCTCACGAGATCGGCCAGTGAGCAGGCGACGAGAAAGTATTCCTGCATGAACCGCAGTCCCTGTCCCAAGCTCGTGGAGTCATCGGGATAAAGCACCCGGGTCAGAGATTCGCCTGCCAATGTGCCCGCCAGGGCCGCCACGAAATCACCGCCGCTGAATTTCGCAAAATCAAAGTAATTGGGCACAGCCGCCGACCAGAGACGGAGCGTATTGATGGTCTTCCCGCCAAATCCCACGATGGGGCGGTCAAAGGGAATACCCAGCAGGCTGGACGGTTGGCCGGGAATCACACGGAGACTCCCCCCGGACAGCTCGAAGGAAGCGTTAAGCTTCACCTCTACGGCCTCGGAGAGCCGTTCGACCTCCCAGGGATCAGGCCTGCGGAGCCAGTTGTCCGGCTGCTCCTGCTGCCAGCCATCCTTGATGGACTGACGGAAGATGCCATATTCATAACGAAGACCGTAGCCCATGGCCGGGAGCTGCATCGTGGCCAGAGAGTCGAGAAAGCACGCCGCCAGGCGCCCGAGTCCCCCATTGCCGAGACCTGCATCGGGCTCCTGTTCGAGAAATTCGATGGGATCGATTTTCTTCTTCTCCACGAGTTGCTTCACAACAGGATCCAGCAGGAGATTGGTTATGTTATTGGACAAGGATCGACCTATGAGGAACTCCATGGACAAATAATAGACTCGTTTGGGATTTTTCAGCCCGTACGTCGCTTCTGTCGCCATCCAGCGCTGTGAGAGGACATCCCGCACCGACCGGGCAGCAGCCTCAAAACGCTCGCGGCAACCAGCGGATTGCGGAGCGGAGACATTGTCGAAAATGAGGTGACGTTCGTAAAGTCCGTCTTCACCGGTAAACTGAATCGGGCCGCAGCCGTACTGTTTCAGGAGATCGGCAAGGCTTCCGGATTCTTCCGTTTTCCGGGCAGGTTCACTTTTTCTGCAGTTTTTCGACTCATCCTTTTTGTCTCTGCTCATCCTGATCTCTCCAAATGATTTTTTGTTCAATTGACGTGCGATTGCATGATCGGATCACAGGTTGGAACGGATCATATTTCAATGGCCAACTTCGACCGCAGTGTTGTACCTCATTAAGGAACTGGTTATTTCAGGAATTCTGGGTGCATGGTCCTCTATAACTTTTCGGTTTCTTCTTTTCACTTAGTCCAAAAAGCATTCCAGAAGACGACCGGTTGGCCGTATGAGGACAACGATCTGATATTACTTTATACTATTGTTTTATCGTGGAATTTTGGCTGTTTATGGATGATGACATGCCCTCAATATCTTGCGGATCTGCAGGATGTTGAGGGTTTTTGTTGTGGGCATTCGATCATCAGGGTCGCTTGAGGCCGAGCTTCTTGATCCGGAATCGAAGGGTACTGGGATGAAGTCCAAGGAATGCGGCGGCTCCCTCTTTCCCTTCAATTTTCCACCTCGTTTCTTTTAAAACTTTTTGAATATGCTCCCGGGCCATTGCGTCAAATTCTTTAAGCACCCCTTCCTCCCTTTTTACGGAGGCAGGCTCGAACGGATCGGTCAGTTGAAAGTCCGGTTCCATGCTGGTGATGACGGCCCTTTCTATGATATGCTCCAACTCCCTCACATTTCCGGGCCAGGAGTACTCTGAGAGTCTGCCAATGACACTCTTTGAAATCGGATCAAATCGTTTGCCCAGTTTACGGGCGTACTTGCCGAGAAAATATCGGGCAAGCTCGGGAATATCCTCGATCCGCATCCTCAGGGGCGGAAGCGTGACGGGAAAGGTATTCAGCCGATAATAGAGATCCTCGCGGAACAGCCTTTTTCGCATTTCTTGCTTCAGATCCCGGCTTGTCGAGGCGATGATCCTCACATCCACCTTGACCGTCCTGGGTGAACCAAGGCGTTCGAATTCCCCATCCTGTAGCACCCTAAGGAGCTTTGCCTGGAGTTCGAGCGGCAGCTCGCCGATTTCGTCGAGGAAGATCGTTCCCCCGTCCGCCACCTCGAAGCGACCGATCTGTCTGGCATGAGCGCCCGTAAAGGCGCCCCTCTCCCGTCCAAAGAGCTCGCTCTCGATGAGGTTTGCCGGAAGGGCGGCACAGTTTACCGTAACCATCGGTTTATCCCTGCGGACACTCATTTCATGGATGGCATGGGCGACCATACCCTTGCCGACGCCGGTCTCGCCGAGGATCAGAACGGTGGCGTCGGTTGGGGCGACCTGATTGGCCCGAAAGAGGACATACTGAAGGGTGGAACTGCTTCCGATCATCTTGCAGAAGCCCAGTTCCGTAATTCTCTCCTCTCGGAGATAGATGTTCTCCTTCTCCAGTCGAATCCTCAGTTTCTCAATCTCCGCCAGCTGCTCCCGGAGTTTGTTTTCCATTGACTTCCGTTCCGTAATGTCCTGACCGAACACCGATATTCCAAACACTCTGCCCTCGTTGCTGAGGATGTTGAAATTCAATCGAAGAATCCGATCGTCCGCGGAAACCGGATATTCTATCGTGAAAGATCCTTCCTCCAGCACCCGCAAATAGAATGAATGCCATTTCTGTTGTAAAACTTCCTCGTCCGGAAAGAGATCTTCAGGACTCATGCCCATTTCAATGGGAAATCCGCGCTTATGGAGGAAATATTCAGAAAGCGCCCGATTGAAGGTCAGAAGGCCAAAGCGCTCCGAATCGACCGACCAGATCATGTCGGATGTACTGTTGATCAAAGTATCGTGCAAAGCCTCTGACCAGTTCAGCTGCAACTCTGCCTGCTTTCTCTCGGTGATGTCCATGGACACGCCCATCAGACGCAAGGGATGTTCTTGTGTGCCGCCGTAAGGTCGTCCGCGTGTCACGATCCAGCGGACCTTTCCATCGGGTTTTTGGACACGATATTCGACGTGCAGGAATTTATGCTTTTCCATACTTTGATGGGCCAGCTCAAGAACCCTGTCGCGGTCGCCAGGATGAAGGGCCTGCCTGAATCGCGCTAAATTCAGCTCCTCGTCAGGGGTAAATCCGAACAAATTTCTGAGAATGAGCGTCGCCCATACGGAACCTGTATCCTTGTCCAGCATCCAGAGGCCTGCTTCCGCCGCCGAGGTCGCAAGATTCAGACGCTCTTCACTTTCCTGCAGGGCTTTCTGGGCTTTATTCCGTTCCAGGGCATTGACGAATATTTCTCCCAGCAGCCGAAGCCGCTGGACCAATTCCTCCGGCCAGATTCGCTCACGATTCACCGAGTTAATGGCGAGAATGTGATCAATGGGTTCACCGAGCATGATGGGAATGTTCAGATTGGATTGGATACCCCAACTCACCCAGGTTTTTTTGTCAACCTCGGCTTCAACCGGCAAATCCTCTATCTTTGAAAACGAAAGGACTTCTCGCTTAAGAACCAGTTTTTCATAAGCCCATGGATTGATTGCGATAGGGAGTTCCGAACCAACAGGGACGGAAGGCACACCCGCAACGGCAACGGAATGGGTGATCTTCCACGATTTCTTGTCCGGAAGCGTTTGAAGCAGGACAAAACGGTCCACCTTGAAGAATTCCAGAACTTCCGTCATGGCCTCATGGATTTCCTCATCGACCCGTTCGATGGGCAGATAAATGAATCGCGCCGAAAGTGCAGAGAACAGCTCTTCAAAAAGCAACCGTTCTCTCAGGCTTTGCTCAGCCTGTTTCCTCTTCTTCATCTCAGTGTTCAGTCTTATACCGGCGTCTGTAAGCATCTGCATCTTGAACTCCTGCTTTTGCTTATTGGGGTTTTCCTGCCCTTCCAGTGGTCTCCAACAACACCCAAGTTTTTAATTGATGAATAAGAAATGGAATCCAGCCATCCCTGCCGAGTAATGGCTGTTCTGGTTCGAATAAATTTGGCTTCATAGCCGGAGGATTCATTCCTCGTTCTTTCGTCGAGGAAACGATCCCAGAATATACCGATTAATTGACGAAGGTTATTATACCGTTTTTGCCGTGTTAAGCAAGAATCCAATTCGTGTTCACGGTGCCAACCGATTGTGGCAGAATCCCTCAAAACCCGATTTCCCGGGCATAGGAAAACTGGCGCTTCCAGGGGACATCTGGATGGGCCGAATCGAAGGGTTTCTCACCCCCGATCCGCATCGATTCCTCGTCGATCCGGATCGGGTGATACGCGTCTACAAAACCCTGATCGGGGTGGCTCGTGGGATTGTCCCCCGGCCAGCAGTCGCACTCTGTCGTAATGTTCAGCAGGGCATCGATCAAAACGGTGCGCCCCTCGATCTTCCGCCAGATGGATATAAGAGTTCCGGAGGCAATCCTGACGGTTATATCAAGGCAACAGATAAGGGTTATGGAAGCACCTGGTATTTTGTCTCTCCTTCGCTTGGCGATATGAGTTCCTATAAAGGCGGAACTCTTTCCTACGACATCAAGTTCATATCCAGATCCGGAAGCTATTTTGACAACGATGAAGTGATCATCAAGAACGGATCATCCTCAATGAGCTGGGCTCCTGCGGCAGTCCATCAACCCGCCTTGAACACCTGGACAACGTACAGCGTCGATCTGACTTCGGCAAATTTTGTCGTTTCATCAGGGACCTTTGATGGGATTTTAAGCAATGTAACCGTCCTCTGGATCCGGGGAGAGTATGTCAGCGGCGGTGACAGCGAAGGCCTTGATAATGTTAAACTGCCCCCGGCCCCGGTGCCGCTTCCGCTGCCTATTCTGTTCCTGGGTTCAGGTCTTGCCGGCCTGGCGGCTCTTAGAGGAAGAATCATCAAACAGGCGTAAATCGGCATTCAATCACATAGTTTGCAGCAAAGAACCCGGGCCGGATAGGGGTCCTGTCTCTTTATATCTCTTTTAAAGAGATTGGCCAGAGGACATCTCGTAATCCGGAAACTCGGACATTGCGCCTGGACGTTGCCCCCCTTCAAGATCCCTCCCCTTTTTCCTCATCGTTCACGGCCCTGTCCGCCGGCTCATCCGTTTCGAAGAGTTCGGACAGATCCCCGAGATATCGGCACAGGGGAATGCGCTCGAACAACTGGTCCTCCGGGACATAGAGGGTGTGGGGAAATCCCTCTGCCGGGGCCTTGCCCTTTTTTTTCTCGGGATTGGAATGTTCAGCCATGGATTTTCCTCCTGGTGGACACGGCTCATTTCAGAAAAATCGACCATCCCGCCTTCAGGGATCCTGGATGAAGGTCCAGGGCGCCGGACGCTTCCGAGACGGGAGAAAACCCGCACTCCCGACAATTGATCCGGCCCCGGCTTTTGACATAGCAGCCCTTTGTAATGGTGCCGTCGGGATCGACATTGATGAGGATGTCATCGTGGCAGCGCCAGCTGTTCAGGATCATGGCCCTCAGACGGCCGGGGGAGTTGAGGATGGGAACCCCCTGCCTCTTCAGTGCGATCACCTCCTCCAAAGCTTCCTTCCGCTCTTTGTCGGACAAGGCCAGGGGCGCTTCTCCCTGGCCGTCAGGGTAGAAGAGCTGCACCGTCATGCCGCGGAAGGCCGGTATTTCCCTCAACTGATTCAGCAGCGGCCGGATATCGTGCCGGTTCTCGCGGTTGATCGTGAAGTGAACAAAGAGACGCGGATGTCGCGAGGCGCGCAGATTCGACCAGACTCTGTCGAAAGAGCCGGAACGGAGGCGGTCATGGGCTTCCTTCAAGCCGTCCACGCTGACCCACAGAACGTCCGCCGGAACATCCAACGCAACGGTCCCGTTGGTGGTTACGGCAACACGGGCAAAGCGCCGCTTGGCGTATTCCACGAGATCATGGAAGCTGTAGCTGCCATCCCGCCACAGGAGGGGCTCTCCTCCTTCAAAGACGACGATCAGCGCCCCGAAGCGCTTCAGGGCATCCAGGCAGGCCAGGGCCGTCGCCCGGCTCATGCTGGCCCGCTCTTCGTCAGCCCTGCGAAAAAACGGACAGGCAAGGCAGGAGAGATTGCAGCGATAGGTTACTTTGAAGCTGGCCAGAAGGGGAATCCTCTGGCCGAAGATTCTTCGTCGGAGGAAAAAAATGGGAAAGGGGGCCGTACGGCGCAACATCGTCCCGAAAGAACTTCCCCATGGGGGCTGCGATGTCCGGACGTCCGGGGACTTGGTAGAACTTCTGTTCATTCGTTCAATAATGGTATTTTTGCTGAATATCCCCGATGAGATCCCCTCTGGAGCCTCCGGTCTCCGCGCCAGTTCCCCGGCGTTTCGCGATCCTTCCGATCTACTGGATTCTCCCGGCTTCTCTCCCTCACTAGGCTCTTCAGGCAGGAAAGCGCTCTCTTCCTTTCTCCGGCTGGAGACAACACCCGAGGGACATTCCAAACTTTGGTCATTGACCTTCAACTTATCGGGTTCACGTTGAAGTGTCAATAGAGCATTTCTGGTCTCACAGCCTCCCGGGCTGCGCCGGACCGCCTCCGCTGCCTCGTTACGGAGCCTGCGTGCCCGGCGGCACGTCTGCCGCCGGCTCCGGGCATCTCTTCGAAGCCCGGGTTCCCTGTGATCACGGGAAAGGAAGCCGGCTACTCCTCACCCGGCGTCAGAATCACTCCGGACTTTCCGCCCAGCTGGAGGTTGAGCCGCCCCTCACGGAGGGAATACGAAGGACCGCCCAGCAGGGGTACCAAATGCGCATCCGCCAGCTTTTCCTTGATTCGCCGAGGCAGATTTGGATTGTTTCCGATATCGACGGAGATATCCGACGGCATGTCCAGCCATCCGTTATGAAATCCGGCAATGATGATGTTTTCGTCGATGTACCTCAGGAAAACCAGCAGAAAATAGTCCACGTACAGGCAGACGAAATGGCCGGCTGAGAGGGAGTCGTTTGTCCGCCGAATCCGGATCATATTCCGGGTATGGTCATAGATTTCCTTTTCGAAGGGATATGCTTCCTTCACCTCATAGTCCGAATCCAGTTTCCCCCAGGGGAAGTCCATCCGATTATCGGGATCTGAACGGCCTTCAAGGCCCAATTCCGTTCCGTAGTAAATCTGTGGGATACCCCGTATGGCAAACAGAAAGGTCAGGGACAGTTTCATGACATCCGTCGCCTTGCGATAGTCACCCATCTGAGCATCAAGGATTCTGGTCATGAACCTGGCGCTGAGGTCATGATTGTCCAGAAGGGTCACAAGCTGATTATGGTTGGTGTAGGACAGGTCGCGCTCCAGGATGCCTGTACCGAGATTGTAGGGAGAAACGAAATCGGTCATGGCATGGTCATAGACGAAGACATTCGTCATGGCCTGCTGCAGCGGAAAATCGAAGAGCTGGTCGATGGCGTCGAACTTCTGGTACTGGGACAGGGCGTCAATATCAAAAACGAGGACTTCACCCAGGAGGGTCACTTCGGGAAACTGACCCTTGACCTGCGTCTTGAAATAGGTCCAGAAGTTTCGTTCCACATGCCTGACCGTGTCCATGCGGATTCCGTCGATTCCCGTTTCCCGGATCCAGGAAAGGATGCTCTGCGCATGATAATCGCACACGTCGGGAGAATCCAGGTCCATATCCGGAAGGCCCGACAGCTGCCCCTCCGTTACGCTGGATTCCAGGCTGATGTTCATCCTGTTGAACCAGGAGGGTCCGATGGGGGTTGGATTGCCGGAAGAGCCGTTGATGCCGGGATGACGATATCCCGTATGATTGACGACGATATCCAGAATGACTTTGATTCCGCCGGCGTGAAGCCGGTCGACAAGATCCTTGAGATAGCGCTTGCTCCCCTCGGGGTAGCGGCCGTTGTCGATGTAAAGGAACGGGTTGACGGCGTTAAAATCCAGAGCCCAGTATCCATGGTATCCATGACTATGTTCAAGATCAATCTGCAGGTAAACCGGGGTGATCCACAAAGCCGTTATGCCCAGCTTCTTCAGGTAGGGAATTTTTTCAACAATCCCGTCAAAATTTCCGCCATGATAAGACTTCGGATTGGCCTTGTCGATCTTCTCCCGAAGTTCCGGCCTTGGGTTCTCGACTCCATGAAACCGGTCTGTCAGGACAAAATAGATGACATCTTTACGGTTAATGGCCACAAGTTCCTC
>Ga0265295_1003422_pt1 | contig 23151 bp, 9 predicted proteins | sample Munlansysbiofilm_FD_192503 | JGI IMG/M metagenome (GOLD analysis project Ga0265295, IMG submission 192503) | Leachate microbial communities from a municipal landfill in Southern Ontario, Canada - Methane capture system biofilm | ecosystem: Engineered > Solid waste > Landfill > Unclassified ...
GGCCTCAAGCCCAAGAAAATACTGCATATAGGGGTTCTCCTGGATCATCTCTATCACGCCCCGGTCGTCTGTCTTCATGATGTGTTAGATGATGATCACTCCCAGCACAAGCCGGGCATCTTTGGTGGGGGCACCACGGTTGCTTTTGAAGTTCTTGTAATAAAGCCGGGCGAACTCTTCCCAGGGTACTATTTTGGAAAGGACGACCCACCGGTTATTCTCATCCAGTTTTGCCTCAAAGGGCATCGTGAACTCTGAAATTGAAAGCTGCCTGGAGCTCTTGTATCGTATCATAAAATTCAAGGTTTATGAAGTAAAAATACTCAATTTCTTGCAGTTATACAAATTTTACATCGAATAATTTGCTGATATTCAGCATAAATATCTTTTATTCAGCAGACCCTAAATAGATTCCAATTTCCCAACATTAAATAGCTGAGAATGGCTCAAAAAAGTATACCAATAACGCTTCTTATACAAGAAAACGTATATTTATACAAGAATCATTTCTTTTAATCCCATAAATCGGGTATACCACCATGTCCACGTGCTCTTTTTGGCTGCTGGCTATAAGGAGCAACATTACCTGAATGAACATAAAATAATACTTTCGCGGTTTCTTGCATTGCTTCTACCTGATACTTATATGGACGGTCTGTAACATCTATCAAACCGCAATTATAGTTCTCTCCATCATTGCGTCTGCCGGTAATATCCTGATCAGCCCATTGAAAATAACCTGTTCCTATCAACCCTGGATGAGAATAACCCTGTTCAGTATAATAACGATATGCTACTCCGCGCTCCTCCTCAGTGTCTACTTGCCAAAGGGACTGAGCTAATCCTCTGTCAACAGTTCCAAAGTGATACTCTCCAATTAACATTGGTAGATTTGTAATCTCAAGTGCTCTATCCATCATCTTTTGACTTGGCTCCAGTGAATAGCTATTGAAACTTAATACATCAAAGGCTCTGCTGCATATTAAAAGTACTTCTTCACTAATTTCATCCAGATTACCAAAACGATATCCTAAATTTAAGTGATTAGGATCATATTTCTTATGAGATTCTTTTACTGCCTGAACAAATATTTCAAAGGTTTTCCAAATAAACTTCTTATATGATTCAGGTGAATCTCCGTTAATCGAAACATGTTCTATTAATTTACTTTTTATTGGGCTGTCTTCTCCTTCTAATATTATATTACAAAGTCGAACTTCCTGGCCTATCCATGCAGGTTCGTTTCCAACGAAATATCCGATTACCCATGGGTTATCTTTTTGACTTCCCACAGAACTCTTCATAGCTTCATCAAGTTTTTCTTCAAAATTAAATTTATAAACATCAGCAAGACCCATCAGTCTTCCTTCCACACCTGCTGTACGCATTGAAGTAACATATGCTTTCTTGTTCATAGCCATAATTTCAGGACTTGACCAGTTTGCAATTGTATTAACTCCCCATTTTTCCATTCGTTTAATTACCATGTCATTAGCTTTATCTTTGTAGTTTTCACCGAAACGGCGATAAAGGTTCCAAAGACCAAAGGAATAATCGTAAGGACGTGATTCATTAGCCGGGAAAAGATCTCTAGGAGGAAGTTCTTTAAACATATTCTCACGTTTATCTACCTCTTTAGCCAAACCTGATGCTATCGGACGAACACAATCTACACCAACGGATAAGAAAAGATAACCTTCCGGATCAACAAACCACCATTTACCATCGATTTGTTCTGTGCGGAAGAAGCCTGTAGCTTTTACCTTTTTCTGCATATAACCACCATATTTAGAGTAGTTGTAAACAGAAGTATCAAAATTCTCCTCTTCTTCGCTTCTCCATTCAGCCTGCAGTTGTTCCAGAGATTTGATTTTTTCATCATATTCAACCAGATTTGATTGTCCGAACTCATCAATAGCCGGAATTGATTCAAGATACTGATCTCCCGGATCTTCAACAGAAAGGGCTATATTTCTAATTTCAAATTCAGGATCTCCTATAGGTGCACGCATACGAATTCCGATTGAATCAATTCCTGTAAGCTTTGTACGTTTTCCACCTAAGTTTACCCAACCTGTGTAACGAGGCTGATTATAAGTTGCTGCTAAGTCGTGTCTGGCGCTCGGCAGCTCTCTGTAAAACTCTAAAGGAATTGCTAGTCTGTTCCATGCATTTGGCACATAACTCATTACTCTTAATTCATTGTACCCCTCATCAGTATTAAATCCTACATGAAATCGCTGAGCAGTTGTTATCTTAAACTCCAATACTACGAAGTTATAACCATCCCAGTCAGAAGGCAGTTCCGAATTGATATCTTTAATAGCAAATTTCTTTCCAGATACCTCTTTGGTACTATCAAACTTAACTACAAAGCCTTTCTCTTTTGACTCACAACTATATAAAAATAATATTGTTGAGATCCATAATAATAATAAAATTCTTTTCATGTTATATTATTTATTGATTACTTTAAATGGAACATTAGCTGTAGATACAAATCCTGTATTATCTGAAACATAAACAAAAAGACGATAACTCCCCGGTTCAGATACAGATGTGGTTAGTGTATTTGTTTTAGTTATCTCCACTTCTCTCACTCTTTCAGGACGTGGCTCAAATGATCCACCATTTCCCAAGGCTGTTGCCTCTTTGAGTATTTCCCAAATATATGTAAGTTCATCACCTTCTTTATCAACTACATCTACACCACCCATGAATGTTTGCCCTTCTATAACATAAGGACTTTCTACACCCATTTTTTCATTAATCGTAAATTTATTAATAACCGGCGCAGTTTGACTAAGTTCGGAACGTTTCCATACCCTTTCCATAGCTTCTACCATAGGAGTTTTTTCGCCATTTAAAGGCAATCCTTCAACGTTACTCTCAACAAACATACTAAACCATGTTGGAGTGCGTTCTTCTTTCTGGCCCCATAAGAATACGAATGAGCCCAGACATCTTTCCGAACCATAGATATAATCATTGTATCTGTTTTCATATACAACTCTTTTCTCTTCACTTGTTTGTTCTATTGGAGCGCCCCAATCAGTTTTGGAAGTTTCCCACCATCCGGTAGGGCCCCACTCGGTAATCATATAAGGTCCTTCATATGATGACTCTAAAACAATTTCTTCTACCTTGTCAATTGAACCATAACTATTAATCCCAACTAAATCGAGGCTGGGGGCATATTTAGCTATTGAGTCCAATGCCCTCTGATTATGTGTTATAACTGTCGCAACAAGGTGTCGTGAATCAATGGATTTTATCATTTTTGCCAACTTTTCAACAAATCCCCAGGAATAGGCTGAATTATTCCTTCCACCAAGTTCAATCTCATTACCTAGTCCCCAAATCAAAATATTTGGATCATCTTTAAAAGCCTCAACGATTTTTCTGACTGATTGCATTGTATTTGCCTTAAACTCTTCATCCAAATATCGCTCAGGTTCTTTAGGCAAAGATATACCCTGCATTATAAACATATTATTTTGTGCTGCCAACTCAACTGCCCGAGAAATACTTTTAGTATTTCCACCCCATGTACGGAATGCGTTAGAACCATTTTGTGCTGCAAGATCAATTTTATTTGTTCCTCCTACACCTTTAATATATGTTTTAACTCCGTCTATGGAAAGATCGAAACCACCATTTTCGTTTTTAAGAATATGGATTCCTTCCTGATCATTCAAAATCTTATCTGTCTGCGTATAAGCAAATGAGCAAGTCACAAACAGTATAACTACAAAAATTAATCTGTACTTCATTCTTTCAATTTTTTTCTAATTCATTTAAAAACGTTTTACTCCAAATGTGTCCAGGATTAATATTTAGAACAGAACTGAACTGCTCAATTGCTTTAGCCTTTTCACCCAAACCCATATAGCCTAATCCCGTTTGATAAACTGCATTAATTCTTTGAGCAGTATTTGAAGCTCTTCCATCAAACTGAGAGTATGCGCCATCGTCACTAACATTCTGTAACAGTGATTCGAATGTCTGTTTTGCCTCTTTCTCTTTACCTAATTTTTGAAGAGCAAGGCCTTTATAATAAATATATTCACGGTCTCTTGCTTCGGATGTTTCTATCTCAAGTGCTTTTTCATATGACTTAACAGCTTGTCCTTTTTGTCCGATATTTTCATAAATTTCACCTTCTAAATAATATAGTTGAGCATAACGTGCTCTTGCAACTAAACCAATTGGATAATCAAGAGCTGCTTTTATATCTATTAATGCTGAGTCATAATTTTTTTGATTAATCTGATTCATTGCACGTATAGTATAGCTGTTCAGATAAGCATTCTGCTTTTCTCTCGCACCTTCTGATTCTACAATTCTATTATTATCGAGCATATACAGAGCCTCATCAAATTTACCATATTCTACAGCACGAGTAATAAGCCGCAAAAGCGTTTCATATCTCTTCTTTGCAGTTTCATAGTTATCCATTAAGAATGTATATTTTTCTGCGGGAGAGATCTGATTAGCTTCGTGCAATACATCAATTTCAAATAATAAACGTGCATCATCTTTGTTTAATTTTGCAGCCTTCTTCATGCTTTCCAGAGCTTTCTTAGGATTTTCCTGGATTTCATTATAAGCCAGACCTAGATTCCTTTGTACTATATAAAATGAATCATCCAGACTTGCAGATTTTTCCCACAACTCAATTGCTTTTTCAGGCAATCTTTCATAAAATAGATTACCTAAATAATAAGGAGCCAAATTTCCTTCTGGATTTAAGTTCATTGCATTTTCCAAAACATATACAGCTTCTGATCTGAATGGGAAACAATAGTCTGAAGGCATTTTTTCAGCTTTAAGGTAATATGATAAAGCAGTTGCATCGTCGCCAAGCAAATGATAGTTATATCCAGTGAAATAATATAGCAATGGGAATGTTTCTCCTTTTACTTCCAATCTTTTCATAACCTGAATAGCCTCATCATAGAGTCCTATAGCTGTGTATTCGGTAGAAAGTTCTATATATGCCTGTACATCGTCACGCATCCAGCGGTTAAGTTTGTTTAGGTAATTCTCACTATTGTTCATCAAATACACCTCATTTTGTGCCAGATGATTAATCTTAGTGTCTTTTAAAACTGTTCTAAACCATTCTTGTGCCTGAGGTAGTTTACCCATTTTTCGTAATATTACACCTTTAAGGTTTAATGCACGCATATTAACGGAATTTGTTAACAATGAGCGGTTGATATGATCAAGAGCTGTTTCCCAGTTTTGACGATTACAATCTATTTCTGCCAACTGATAATAAGCAGCACTGTGCCATGCTGATCCCCAAGTTGCATCATAAAACGTATCATAAGCTTCATTTGTCCTTCCTAAAGCTCTTAGTGCCATTCCTAAATAATAAAGAGGTTCGCAATCTTTTGGTCTGGTGTAGTTCATTCTTACTCTTTCTGTAGCGATCCTCAAGTATTTTTCGGCAGAAACCCAGTCTTTTGCTCTTAGACTCAGTATTCCTAACTGTGTATTTACCTTTGAGTTTTTCGGGTCTCTTTTCAAAGCTTCCTGATAATATGGCATAGAATTCAGTACACTATGAAACTGATCAATTCTCAAACCGGTCAGATATAACTCTTCTACAGATTCAATATTTTGAGGAGATGCAAATGATTTCAAAGGTTCTGGTTTTTCGTAACTCGGATAATCATGATTCCTTGGTATATAAGTATAAAGAACATTTCCATCTGAATCAAAAAGAGTTATTTCTATATCATTTTCTCCAATATTTTTAGGTAGTTGAGCAATAATTTTTCGAGGCTCTTCAGGTGAAATACTTATAATATCAGTTTTTAGTTCTTTCCCTTTTGAAGATAGAACAAACTTTGCTTTTGGATGTGACATGGTACTGTTTAGCCTTATATCGATGGAATTTCCATCTATAAAATAATTCATTGCACCATTTTTATTCGCATATTTCAGTCCATCAAGTTCACGAATAGGGAACCAAATCATGGATCCGTATTTTGACTCATAAGGCTCAAGCCAGCTATAGTCAGGCTGGTTATCAGTATAAAAACCAGCCATTAGCTCTATATAACGACCGTCATTATCAGTCAGACCATTATTTGTATTTAATCCGTTAGGATTATTACCATCGGCCCAGTATTTCATTCCCGGTGAAACATGATGGTTTCCAACCCATGCTGTACCTGCTTTTAGATTATAGTCGTAACCTCCAAAATAATCTTCTTTAGGATCCCATGAGAAAAATGATACAGGAACATGGGTATTCTTCCACCAGCTTATATCCATTCCGGTAAAATTATAACCATTAAAGGGACTATCAGCTATAGGCCATGAAGTCATATCTCTCTTACCGTGGTAAGTTACATATTGAACAGATGGCGGGAAAATAACCTGATAAGCAGAATCACTGTGAACAGCAGGATTAGCCCAGAAAAGAAAAGAATTCCCCATTTCAGTTCTGTTTCTCAAATCAATTGTCATTTCGACAATAGATGAATTTGGATATACAGTATAACCTATCAGTGAATTCACTCTCTGCAGACGTTCTGTACAGTTAATCCAAATTGTTTTACTTCCATCAGGATGTTCTTCAATTTCATAATCCATATCTTCAACAGTTGTTGGACCATGATGATGAGGGTATCCCCATGCAAGGCTCCCTGAACGCCAATTACCTACCATACCGATAAGAGAAGGTTTTACAACATGATTGTGGTATAACCAGTTATAATCGTTTGTCTTATCATAAGCATAGTATATTCGTCCTCCCTGTCCCGGTGTAATACCCAGTTTTATAAAATCATTTTCTACCTGAATCATCGGATATTCCACCGGTTGTTTATTTGTGGTCAATCCATCATCATATGGATAAGGGTAAATCCTTCTTTGAACCCCCTGATGGGTCCTGCCTTCATAAAAACGGGGCATAACATTTGGTGGATCTATAAGGTAGGTGGGAATCACCTCTTTCACCTCATTTAAAATTACCTCTTGTGAATAGGCTTTGAATGATAAAACACAACAAAAAATTAATATGAAAGAGAAATATTTTTTGAAGTTCATTGCAATAGTTAATTAAATATTATTTAATACGAAGTCTATAAAATGAGGTTGAGGTTGTAAAGTAGAGAATATCTTCATTATCTCCACCAATAACCATAGAAATAGGACGTTCATCCACATTATATCTTTTAATTTCATTCCCATCAGAATCAAATACAAAAATCTGACCCTCTGCCAGGTATAGAGTGCCATCACTACTTGTTGATGATGCATACTCCCCTCTCTTAATATCCTTATTTAATATTGTAAGTTTCCCTCTATCGTCAACAGATAATTTTGCTGTTGTTTTGCTATCTTCGTGCGACATATAAACAGCTGTCTTCTGAGAAGGAGATACAGCAAAAAGCTGTACAGAGCGGCCTAAATCATACGTTTCCGGTATTATAGTTATTCCGTCCGGTGCCAAGAAACTTGTTTCAGGCATCGATTGGGCAACTGTGTCAAAATTACTCCTCCATCTGTGGGTTGGATATACAACTCTTTTTATATCTTTTACATCAGATGTGTTTACCCTGGAAAGTACTTTCATATCTCCAGGCTTATCAGGACTGATTGAATAGGCCAATGCTGCCCAGCCACTGTTGCCCCATCCGCTATACATTGGATTATCATCCGGTAGGCGCTCAGTAATAGCTTCCTGGACTCCATTTACCAGATATCCGGGTTGAGGATCATAACGACATATAACTATCAGGTTATCTTGTGTATCTACTGCTAATGAGAAAGGTTTCCAAGGATAATCACTGTATAAAGACACATTTCCTGTTTCAGCGTCGTACTTATATATTTTCTTTAGTCTGTTTTCACAGAAATAGATGTTTCCTTTACTGTCGGATACTGCTCCTGTAGCAAATTCAAATCCAAAAGCCAGCTTCTCAGGAACACCTATAATATTATTCAACTTTTTACCCACTTCATCACCTGTTATAATTGCACGGGCAAAATCCATTGGGTAAAGAGAGAGATTTTTATTCATATCATATACTGTCAGTTCAGTAGGATAAAGCACCTGAGTCCAGTTCCTCATATTCCTGAAATCTATATTATGGCAGTCAGACATTTTGATCCCATAGTGACGAGGAGTATTTACACGAATTACTCTGTAAAACCATGTATTTGCAAACATTAAATCACTACAGTTACTCATCTCCATTGGCTGGCTATCTTTTCCTTCTCTTCCTTCCTCTTCAAACTGGAATGCATAAAATCTCCAGTTAGAGACATTATCGAGTCTGCATTCAAATCTGACATGATGTTCCAGAGACATTGCATATACAAATCCGGGAGTTGAAGTGCTGCTTACATAAAAACCTGCTGATGCATAGGTATTAGCAGTCCAGACATCTTTAAAGATACCACCGCCCCCATTTGTCACCCAAAGACTCCAGTATTGATTATCCCAAGCAAAATCCAGTCCCTGTGCTGCAACAGGGTTAGTTGGTGAACTTATATTTCTTCCAGCAGGTCTACGAAATGCTCCCTGCTGTTGACCTGTTGTATTAGGAACAGGCTTTCTCATGGTACCATGTCCACCTACAAACTTAATATCGTTCATAAATGATTTCTCACTGGCCATCCACTTGATTCCTACTGCTCTGTTATTATAAGCGCCTGTTGATACACCTATTCCATTAATAATATTATCGCCTCCTTCAGATGACTCTATCATTGGCACAGGAGAACCAAATCCACTGAATGCCGGTGTACTTTCATCTATGATTATCTGTGTTGAAAAAGGATGTAGTCCGATAAGACTTGTATTTGGCAACATCTTAATAGTTTCCGTAATTCGATACCATCCGGTAGGGAAAAATAAATTTTTATTAGATGCAATTGCTTTCTTGATTACTTCTGTATCATCAGTTGTTCCATCTCCTTTTGCTCCCAGATCTTTAATATTTACCCAATCTTTTACAGAAGGAATTGAAGGAATCTTCATCTGTATAGTGTTCCTGCTTTTTTGAGAAGGAACTATATTATAAACAGTTTGGTATTTGGAATCATCATTTAAGTTGTTAACTATAAGTCCCGAAGTCAGATTTTGTATAAGAAAATGCTTAGTGTTTTCACTGACCACATCTTCTTCATTTACCAAGTCAACCGCTACTTTTACATTATTGCAATAGGTGTTTACAATATTCAATTGATTATGTGCATTATAATCAACACCTACGACTACTCCCCTGTTTACATTTACAAAATAGCTGTCTTCGATATATATACGGTTATAGACCCCCTCCTTCATCTCTATTGCAACAGGAGTTTTATTCACCTCCATATTTACAATAGTAAGATCTGACTGATTCGCCAGTATTGCAGCATTACGCTGACTCTCAAACAACAGATCAATCATCATCATCGGCCATCCCGGAGATGTTCTGTTGGCCATTACACCATATTCTCCTCCAATGAAGTATACATTTTCCATCTCATTTCCAACATCATACATTCCCGCTTTTCCTTTTCCGGTATTTATGACAGAATGACTTACAAACCCATGCTGAGCAAAATGAGCTCTTAAAGCAATTGCATTAGGATTTCCATCTTCAATCTTAAAATTGATGTTGGATATACCGCTATAGAACGTACCTGCAGTAGCATCACCCGGTTTGCTGTTTTCAGTTACCAGATTTCCTGTAAACCAGAACATATAATTATATGGGTTGGAATTATCAGATGAGTTTGGCTTTTGAAATCCCGGTGTATTTTTACTTAGAATGAATTCCGGTCTTTCTTTTCCATAACCTATCAGCCTTATCGCAGGCGGTATATATATAGTCTTACTGATTCTGTATTTGCCTTCTGGTATAAACAAAACTCCAAAGTTTTTCTCAACTTTTGCCTGATTAATAGCTTTTTGCAAAGCATCAGAAACATCAGATTTCCCGTCCAATTTAAAATCATAATTTTCAGGAGTGAAATAATACGCATCACTATCAACAGGTTTTGAGTCGTATACTGATTTAGTATTCACAGTTTGTCCCTGTAAAGATACTGTAAACAGCAATAGCCCAAATATTAACAGACGGATTTTTCCTTTCATGTCAATCATATTTAAATGTAATTATTTGATTTTTTGTATTATACTAATTCTTATTCTGATGGAGTAGTGCAATTAACTCCATCATTCTAAAAGCAGGCTGACCCCATAACTCTTTATAATTATGCAGCACAGCAGCTTTCCAATAAGGAATATCCAAATTATCCCTTGTAAGAATCCCAACCGGTAGTCCTCCAACAATATCACCAGTAAAAACTGCATACTGAGGAGAGAAGTTATACCCTTCTCCAAACATTAAACTTTGATTAAACGGATTTTTACCTACCATCCATTCTAACTGTGCCAGAGCAATTTTATGTAATTCAGGATCATTTAATATACGGTTTGCAGAAGCTATTCCGGTGGCAGGAGATAACATAACTGAGCTATTACCTCGAAATGCCTGCCATACAGGAAACATCCTTAAATAATGCTGATCATCAAGTTTGAGACCATTAACAATCTGTTTATCATCATCATTACCCTTCAGTTTATAGATATTTGCCGGTATCATTAAATAAGGGTCTGTCAATTTTGTAATATTCTTTATATATTCTGAATATAATCTGATTGACTCATACCACTTACCATAATCCTCATCTTCAGGGAATAACATACATAGTTCCACAAGGCCCAAAATTGGAGAAGCAGCAACACAGCTATGGTTATAACCAAAGGAATTTTCTTTTCTACTGTCAGAGTAAAAAAAGCCATTCAAAGGAATTCTCCAGTCCATGGGCTCTTTTTGTTGAAAAGAGATCAGCAATTGAGCGTATTCAATCAAAGTCGTCTTAAGTTCATCCGTAGGCATTAAATCGTATAATTTGGTACCTGCCAGCAATGCAACTGAGAGTCGCTCGGTATTCCAAATAATTTCCCTTTCAGATAACAGATTCCAATAGTCAATTGCATTATTAAATGTCTGTTCTGCCAGAGCTTCATTGGTTTTCATCAACATTGAGTAGGCTTCTGCATCTGCTATAATAGAATAATAGTTATCAACTACATTTACATTGCCATTTAACTTCATATATTTATCATCGAAGTTCCCGATTCTCCCATCTGTATAACTATCCATAGTAGTCCAATTAATTACTTCCAATCCTTCGAAACGATTTTTATGAAGCCAGCTCAATCCCCATAACCCTTCTTCTATCAGTCTGCCAGACACCTTCTTATTCTCATCTTTATATAAACGGGCGAGTCTGAAAAATGCTGCAGTTGCACTAGCTGTCTGCCAGTATGACTGTGATAAATCTCCTGCATCGTGCCATCCTCCTGCTATTACAATTGTATCTGAATTAAATACTGTATACCAGTCAGTATGACACTTAAGGTGAATACTCGGCTGATCAAAACCACATCTCTGCAGATAAAACTGATTGGTAATTTTTTCTACAATTGGAATCCATACATTTTCTTTAATATTAAAACTCCTGGATTCTATACCTCCATATACAATTTTGTAATTCCCTGGAGTTTTAAGTTCTGAAAAGTCGAATAGAGTAAAATCACCTATATAAGTTGACACACTTTGGGTCTCTTTATTCAATACCACCTTTTTAGATCCAGATTCAATAACTTTAAAGCTTTTCTCATCTGACAGAGAAGTGATTGCGATTTTTTCATCATTAATATTATATCCAGAGTGTGTAAATGAGATCTCCTTATCTGTACCCCAACCCTCATAATAATCAGGCTCAACTACTTCAAGAGATAGATTGTCCAGGTAATAAACAATTGTATCAGATGCATCAATCTCATTTCCCTGTAATCCATAGCTAATTGTAATTCCTTTAACTTCGTTTCTAGGGAGGTGAGGTATCTCCATAACCAGTTTATTCCATTTATTATTCTCCAACATAACGGTATGCCACCCCTCTTTACCGTATACATCAGGCACATTATCTCCATTATGCAAGATTATTGTCAGGTAAAGTTTTCTGAATCCTTCAAACTCAGGATAGATATTTACAGATATCCGATTATATTTTGAGAGATCTTCATTATCAAACTTCCTAGTCAGATTTTGTCTGCCCCAATATCTGCCTCTCGGTCCCAAATCAACAGGCTGTTTAGTTGGAGATACAAATTTTATTGATGATTTCCCTTCCAATACTTTTTCTGAGGAGAGTGAAACAACTCCTACATTCTCACCATTTGTATAAGAGAGCTCCCAATTATCGAGTGACTCTGCACTATCAACAATAATTGATTCTAAAACTGCTTTATTATCCCACTTATACTGCAAACTATTTAAAGTATCCATCTTCATTGGCTCATGCTTATAGAGCTCTTCTGTATAATTTGTTGATACATCTTTTGAAGATGAATCAGGAGATGTACAGGAAAAAAAGAAAAGAAGAGAAGTAATGCATACAAATAAGTTTCTCATTATACTTTCCATTTAAAATCCAAATAAAACTGGATAATTATTTTAATCAACTTTATATTTTCTATTTTTGTATCAGGGTGTTAAGAGGAAACAGGCTCTGCTGGGGAGCAACCTGTCAGCAATAATCACCCTGACGGTACGCAGTAATGCTACCCGGGGAGGTGGACTGTCTGCCTCCCTTTTTCAGTATTACTGATACTGTCCATATGGCTAAGAAAACCCGATCCTACATCCTATGGTAAACAATCTTTCCACAGCAGACTGCCCTGCCTTTCGGAGGGAGCTGCAAATTCCTTTATCAGTTTACAATAGGCGGGAGTCACATACTTTTTTAAGCAGACTTCAAAGCTGCAACATTATGATAGTGGTCTCTCCCGTGGAAAAATTGTTTACACTGTAGGATTGTATGTTAACCGACAACACAAGGCACATATTCCTGCTTACGTTTGAGTACGAAAAATATCCTGTTCACCAGCTTGCGGGCAATCTTTACAATCGCCTTCTGCGCATTCATCCGCTTACGATACCCCTCATAGGCCATCGTCATGGCCGGATCTTTCCTTATGGCTATCCAGGCTGCTTCAATAATCAGACAACGCAACATGCCGTGTTTGCGAACCGTGATGTTGCCAGTGCCATCTTTTTCCCCACTGGAGTGGCACATGGGTATCAGCCCGATGTATGAGGCCAGGGCATCGGCACTTGCGAACCGGCTTATATCATCGATCTCGACCAGCAATGAAATTGCCGTTGCAATTCCAATGCCCGGAACAGAGGTGAGCAAGCGTATCGGCTCCTTAAAAACATTACTACGCGATAATGTGCGTATTGTCCGCGTTTGATGCAAAAGCATCTCTCGAAGGCGGACAAACTGTTCTATATGCAAAGCCAGTGTTTCACGCCCAAACTCGGTCGTGAGCCGCACCTCACGCAGCCACGCTAAAAAATGTTTTGACCAGTTGCCTGTGGAGTATTTGGTGAATTCATCGGGAATCACCACTCCATGAAAGCGCAAAAGCGACTTTATGCGGTTCTTTTCCCTTGTCGTGTCTTTTACGATTGAGTTTCTCAGTCTTATCAAAGATCGCATTTCCAGGGTTGCCGCACACGGGACATAAATACCCTTTAGTGTTCCCGAACGTAGTTCCCTGGCAAGTTTACCGCAATCCACGGCATCTGTCTTACGTAACTTCTCCTTGCTCATGGTCGGTACATCAGCCGGATTGACAACGATGTTGCTGATCCCGAAACAGGTCAGCTTGTCATGTATCCAGAACCCGCTGAATCCTGCCTCATAAACAGAATAATAATCCGCTCCCGGATAATTCGTTGTAAGAAACTTATGCAAGGAATCAGCACTGGGACCCTGTACAAATTTCTTCAGTACCGAATGCTGCGACAGAACAGCTATCGACCAACTTTTCAAATGGACATCAATTCCGATAAAAATATTTTGTCCTTTGAAATCTAATTTGTTACTTTGTTCTCTCTTCATAAGCTATATTGTTTAAGTTAAGATTGTTATTGTCAATAAAACAAAGTTAACTAAAATGATATAGCTTATTCTTTTGCTACCTATCCATCTTTTCAGGTTTTAAACATAGGAACTTTTATTTAGATTTGATCCTACAATAATTCTTATATGACTTATTATAAATAGTTTGCAATATAAAAAACAGGAGTTTATTAATTTACATCAACTTTGAAAAACTTAGATCTTCCTGTAATAAAGAGCTCCTTGTTATCCTTTCCACCAAACTTAATTGTTGAAGGACGTTCAGGCACTTTTATTATTCTTTTAATATTTCCTTTATTATCAAAGACTAAAATATGTCCGTCCGCTACATATACATCTCCATTATCATCTACTGTTAAACCAAACTCTCCCCACTCAACAAAATAGGTTAAATTTGATAGTGTACCATTTGCTGCCACATCCATTTTAACTATTCTGCGATCATATTCATCAGATGTATAAAATGGTTTACCCGGGAATGCTTCTAGCAGAGAAGAACTTCTGGCAAGATCATATAGCTGAGGAATAATTGTTTTTTTATCAGGAGCTACAAAACATTTCTCAGGTATAAAAACAGTTACATTGTTGAAATCATGGAAATCCCTCCATTTATTTGAAACGTATAATGCTTTATGGACATTTTCAATTGATCCCATATCTACTAAATGCAGCAATTCTATTGTCTCTTCAGGGTTATCTGGATTTATTGAATAGAATCTTACAGCAAATCCTGAATTACCCCATCCACTAAACGAAGTCCCTGTTCTGTCAGGAAGCTCTTTAATAAACTCTGACTCGAGAACTCCATCAAACTTGTGTCCTGGCTGTGCATCATATCTGAATGATACAAGCAGATTATCTTCTGAATCTACTGCCAGGTTTATTGGTTTCCAGGGGAAATCAGCTAAAAGAGTGAGAGATTTTGTATCTGACGACCATTTATAAATGCGACGCATACGGTTTTCACTGAAATAAACATTCCCTTTACTGTCACTTGTTATTCCTTCCACGAAATCGAATCCTGAAGCCAGCTCAATTGCTTCATCAGCAGCACTTGCACTTTGTCTGTTAGATGGTTCATTTCCGGCTATGATGATTTTCTGTAGTTCCCATGGACGAACTTCAATATTTTTATTTATATCATATATACTAACGTTGTTTGTGTATTTCGTCTGAGCATAATTATGAACATTAAGCATTTCAATATTTTCGCAATTCCAAACGCGTACAGAGCTGTGATAAGGTTCATTGACACGGATTACACGAAACATGTATAAGTTAGCAAACACTACATTCTTGCAGTTTATCAGTTCTATAGGCTGGCACTCCGTACTTTCAACACTCTCTTCTTCTGTTTGCAGGCAGTAAATTTTCCAGTTTGATATGTTTTTAAAGGTTGCTTCATTTCTAACATGATGCTCTACCGACATTGCATAGATCTTTCCTGGTACGGAGGTGTTGCTTACATATACACCATTGGCTGAATATGTACTTGCTGTCCATATATCTTTAAAAGTACCTCCACCCTCATTTACCCATAAACTCCAGTATTGGTTATCCCATGCCACATCTTTTCCTGATTGATAGATAGGATTATCAGGAGAACTTATATTTGATCTGCCTGCGAAATTTGACCCTTGAGGAGGTCTTTGAGTAACAACCGGCTTGCGCATTGTTCCGTGTCCACCTACAAACTTAACATCATTTACATATGAGTCTGCATTTGCCATCCATTTTAAACCAACTGCCCTATAATTTATTCCTCCTGTGTTGATTCCAATTCCATTTAAAATATTTGATCCTCCTTTTGAAGATTCTAAAAGAGCAACCGGTCCGCCAAAACCACTAAAAGCGGGAGTACTCTCTTTAAGCTTCAATTGTGTTCCCATTGGATGTAAACCAATTAAACAGGTATTCTCTCTCATCTTTAGGGTCTCTGAAATTATATACCAACCTTGAGGTACATATATATAATCATAATCATTAATTGCATCCTGGAATACTTTGGTATCATCAGTTTCACCATCGCCAACAGCCCCCAGTTCTCTGATATTCACCCATTTGCTCATTTCAGGCAATATTGGCATTTCATTATTAACGATGTCTGATACTTTACTTTTAGGTTCAATATTATACAGAGTCTGGTATTCAGGCTCAGCAACCATTGATGTCATTTGCAGACCGTGGTCGTATTCATTAATTTTATATTTAGAATGATCAACTTTTGTATATTCACCACTTCTCCTGTAATAAGCTAATACAGGCACCTTTATACAGTCAACATTACGTAATGATATCTGATTAGTACTATTGTTCTCATTACTAATAACAAATGCAGGTCCGCTTACATCCTCAAATCTGCAATTTTCAAGCATTAACCTATCAGCATAATTTGGCTCTATCTCTATTACTGTCGGAACATTCTTCACTTGTAGATTAACAATAGCTAAGCCTGACTCCTGGCAATGCAGGGCAGCTTTTCTTTGGCCTTCAAAATATGAATCTACCATCATAACCGGCCATCCCGGAGAAGCTTTTGTAGTGAAAATACCATATTCACCACCATAAAAAGCAAGATTTTCCATTTCGTTGCCAATGTCAAATAATCCGGCTTTTCCTTTTCCAATATAGATGCTCATATGGCTTACAAAGCTGTGCTGTGCATAATGTGTTCTTAATGCAACTGCGTGAGGGTTTCCATCCTCAATTCTTATATTAACATTCGACATGGCACTATAGAAAGTACCTGCACCAGCATCTCTTGGTTGTTGTTTCTCCTCTACTATACCTCCGGTGAACCAAAACATATACTTGGATTTACCTTTATCGTTTGGTACCTCCTCCTGAAAACCCGGGGAGTTTTTAGTTAATATAAACTCCGGCCTGTTTTTACCATATCCTATGACTCGGATTGCGTTGGGAATGTATACCGTATTACTTATTCTATACTTCCCCTCCGGAACAAACAATATCCCGAAATTTTTCTCGCGTTTCAATTGGTTTATTGTGCTCTGAAGAGCAACCGTCACATCTTCACCATCTTTGAAACCATACTTTTCTTTGGTAAAATAAAAAGCTTCGGGGTCTTCCGGTTTTTGTGTATATACCGAACTTTGATCTACAGGAAAAATATATAAATTAAAAAGAAATGAAAACAATAAAGAAAAGAGTATTTTTTTCATTACACTAACTTTTGTTTATGGGTTTAAGAAGAAGGTGTGACTTTGGTAGAAAAAATGTGTATAATCGCTATATAAATAGCGATTATACACAACTAAATACAATTATATTTTAATTACAACCAAAGGAGAGTAATTATGCCTGATTGTACCATATTTACTTGGACCCTGGGCACGAGCTCCTATTCTGAAATAGTAGTTCCTTGAAAATTTAAAGAAATCCGGACTATCCTTACGGCTAATGGTTAATGTATACTCTTTTGTAGGGTCGATAGGCTGGCCACCTCCATTTATAACTGCAGTTCCTTGAATACCGCTGTTAATACGATTTCCAACCCATTTATCGGTAAATACAAACAGTCTTACCTGGTTCAGAGTTATATCATCACCTCCTGCCTCAAGTTTACATTTTGCAATAATCTGATCAGTAGTTGCATCATAAGTAATTGATGCATCATTAATGCGGATGAATGGTGTTACTGTGAAATCACGATCGTTTTTTCCTTTCTTCACAGTCCACATCTGATCACCCTCATAAGGATAAAAGTTAGTATTGATAAACTCAACCCTATAGGTTGCAGCAAATACCCTCTTATTCAGATATTCTCCAGTATTATCAACATACCATGTTTGCCTTGCTTCACTGGCGAATCCTTGCTCATATACTCCAATTGAATTACCATCAATAATATCAGTACCTATCAAGGTTTTACCATCTTTTGAATCATAAAAGTAACCATGAACTTCTGAGTTTGGCTCTTCATAGTTGTCTATCTCGCAAGATGTAAAAAAGCATAACAACACAGACAACAGTATTAATTTATTATTCATAATATTCTGTTTAAAAATTATTGGGAACCAACTTGTTAATATTTGTATTTGGAATTGACTGATAATAGCTTGAGGGGTTAAATGTCTGACCTCCTCCTCTTTCGTCATGAATCCAGTTTGCACGGACGAAGATATACTTTGGCTGCTCTTCTCTTAAATCCAAAATTGGAAGTAATGCATGCCTTTTATTGCTACTAGGGAATATAGTGTGAAATTCTCTCCATCTAACTAAATCCCACATTCTGTGATTCTCAAATGCAAGCTCAACTCTGCGTTCTTTCTTTACATTCTCAAGTGTTAATGGCACATTGTTTGTCAATCCGGCACGGTGACGTATATCATTTAAATATTGCTCTGCTTTTGCTGCATTACCCTGACCACTTTCCACAACAGCTTCTGCATAATTCAGATAAATCTCAGCCAGTCTGAAATCAATCCAAGGTACAGTAGAGCTACCATTTTCTCTTGATAATGGTGCCGGACCATCTGTTAAGAATTTTTTGATTGTAAATCCGGTTGTAGTGTAATTTGTGTTGTCTGAGTTATCCATTCCGAAAAATCCTGTAGCCTGTGCACCTGATTCAGCTCCTAATGACCAATATGATTTTCCATCTTTCCCAGAGAAATTATCATTTGTATATACATGTATACCACCATTCTGATCAATTAGTCCTGCCTGTATCAATATTTCTGTATCTCTGAACTTACTTCCGTTATAAAGTATACTTGCATGGAAGCGTGGATCTTTATTCTTAAAGATTTCAGTAGGATCTTCATATTTTATAAATGGAAGATTAACATTGAAATTGGTAGGATCTGCAATGTATTGATTTTCTAAACCATCTGTTCTTGTCCTCACAGGAGCACTTTCACCATTACTGTTCAGATCTTCATAAACATCAACCAGGTCAAGCATAATGCTATATCTGGTATCTTTATGGAAGCCTGTGGCTGCCTGGTGAGGAGAATAGAAGTTGTCAAAATTATGGCTTGAACCTTGTGTTTCACCTGCAAATGCTTTTCCAAAGATAAATTCAGGAGTTGATGTAGTCTGGAACAACTGATAATAGTTGCTGGCTGCTTCCTCAGGAGAAGATGGATTAGGCATATATAAAGCGAACTTCCCACTGTTAATTATAGCTTCACTTGCATCAATACATGCTTTATAATATTTTTCTGTCAATGAGCTGTTAAGTCCAACCAGATTTTTGGACACTGCTTCTGATGTAGATGATAGAGGAGCTTTATTCCAGTATTTAGCTAATGATGCTGCGTGAAGCGCTGCTCTTGATTTCAGAGCCAAAGCAGCATATTTAGATGCTCTGTAAATTCCATCCTGAGGATTGAGTTCTTCAGGTAAATATTGAGCTGCTTTATCACATTCTTCCAATACAAAATCCCAAGTCTCTGCTTCTGTGCTACGTGGAACATAAAGTCCAAGACTTTCACCACCATCGTAATATTTATCTAGTGTTTCTGTTATGATAGGTACACCCCCTTTGCGTTTAACAAGTCCAAAATACATATAAGCTCTTGCAAAGTGGGCTTCACTTTTTAGTCTGTTGTACTGATCCTCAGAGATAGTTCCATTTTCTTTCACCACCTCTAAATTCTCCATTAACTGATTTATAGACCTAAGTTCGCTATATGGCCAGTAATTGGCACCAATATTTGCACCAATACCTGTACCGCTAGATCTGCCTGCATTATCTGTAAATAGCTCTACTGCTGAAACATCACCCATACCACCGCCCCAACCGCGGCGATTGAATCCTACATTAAATCTATAATTAAAGTCTTCTATTGGAATATTATAATAGATATTTGCAAGTAGTGTATTCAATCCTGCTGGGTTAGCAAGAAGGTCTTCTCCCGAAACCTTATCTAATGGTTCGATATCATCGAACATACTATCACAAGACATGAGTGTTGATATTATTGAAAATATCATTAATATGTTAAGTAATTTTTTCATGACAAATCATTTAAAAGTTTAAATTAATCCCAAAATTATATGTTCTCATCAAAGGATAAGTTAACCCTGCATTCCATTCTCCTTCAATCTTTTCAGGGTCGGCGCCTTTTAACAGGGGATTACATACTGTGAAAAGATTATAGCCTGTAATGAAAACACGACAACTATTAATCCCAAGTTTGCCTAATACATCTTTTTCTAATGTATATCCGACCTCTAAACTTTTCAAACGTGCATAAGTACCGGGTATTATCTGACGAGCCGTATTAACAGCATCTCTCGTATAGCTATTATATGTATTATAACTTCTCAGAGCTGGCCAATACCCTGAAGCCCACTCGGTTTGAGGATTAAATGGGTCAGCATCTGGCTGAACAGTATGCCAGCGGTCAAGATACTTTTCATAAGTTGAAGGATAACGACCATAACCCCATATATCATTCATTTTATATTGAATTGAGTGTCCTGATGCTCCCTGAATCAACATATTCATATCAAAATCCTTGTATGTCATTGAATATGTAAAACCAAACTGCAAAGGTGGATTTAAACCTACATTCCAATGATTATAGCTGCGGTCATTACCATCAATTACTCCGTCACCGTTCAAATCTTCAATTATCCAAGATCCAGGAAGCATCATACTGTTACCGATAGATGTATTATGCAAAGGAGCATTTTCATAGTCTGCCAGGGATGTGTAAGAACCTCCTGCTAAAGTATAAAATGTTCCTGTATATCTTCCTACATAGCGATTTTCATTACTATTCTGCCAAATACTCATTGATGTATTGTAGTTTGAGCTGCCTTCAACATGTAAGTTTTGCGAACGGGCATATGTGTAGTTTAGTCCTACAGTATATGAAAAATCTTTATTTACTTTATTCCTGTGTAATAATCCTAATTCAAAACCAAAGTTTCTGTTTGAATTTAAATTTTCCTGAGAAAATGAAGCTCCCAATAAGTCAGTAGGAATAGTTTGTTGACGACTAGCCAGAATACCTGTATTTTTTCTTTCAAATACATCAATGTTTCCAGCCAGCTTACCATGCCATAAATCTAAATCAACTCCAATATTTTTTGTAAGTGAAGTCATCCATGTAAGTTTATCAGAAACTAACATATTAGAGCTCATACCAGTAGTTACACTAGATCCGTTAAATGAATACAAACCGCTGTTTGTAAAACCTGGTATATATTGAAATGCGGAGCCAGTGTTTGTTCCTGTTTCACCATAAGAAGCTCTTAATTTAAAGTTACTAATAGCTGTAAAATTATCCTTTATAAAGGACTCTTCTGAGATCCTCCAACCTAAACTGACAGAAGGGAAAAATGCCCAGCGTTTACCCGGTGAATAACGATATGTACCATCATATCTGCCTATTAATTCAACTAAATACTTGCCTGAGTAGTCATAATTTACTCTTGCCAGATGAGCAGCTTCTGCCCGAAGATTTCTATTACCGCTATTAGTTGCTGACGAAGCAGAACCCTGATCAAGAATATCTTTAGTAAACAGCTCTTTGTAGTCTCTTCCTCCTGATAAGTAGTCTCCTCTTGATTTATTAAACTCCGTTACAAATGTACCATTCAAGTTATGGTTTCCAAATGAGTTAGTATAGTTTAATTGAGCTCTGCCATATACTCTCTGTTGCATCTGCATCTGATTTCTTATATTATCAGTACCAAATGTTTTAGAAAACTCATCAGTATAATAATCATATAATCCATATGATTTCTGTAGAGATTGTGCATACCATGTACTATAATCATATGCACCTGTTAAACCTGCGCTAAGTCCTTTTATTGTTGGAAATTTATAAACAAGATCAACAGTTGTCTGATATCTGCGGTTTTTAAATAAATTATAACCATCTACATCCGGATTTGTTAAAGCAGCTATGTTTTTGCTTTCAGGAGCAAGGTCTGTATAATGTTGTTCGTTATCATTTGTATGCCAACCTTTACCTCTTTCATTTACAAGCAATGTTTTATAATTCCATATGAAGTCTTCTCTTGTTCTTCTGGTATCATCAATTCTCGCAGAAGTTGAAAAATTCATTTCCAGATCATCTGTTATGTTTGCAGTAATTGTTCCTCTGAGATTATACCTTTTGTAATACTGAATATTACTTGCAAGAAGACCTTCGTCATCATCATAACCTAAACTGGTAAAGTATCTGATTTTATCAGAACCACCTCTTACTGATACATTATGTGAGTTTGATATTGTATAATCTTTCATAAACAGATCATACCAGTTAAAGTCAGTATATCCAGGCTCCTGATTAATGTACTTTTGTATAAAATCATCTGAATATGTAGCCGGCTGTCTATCGTTTTTATTTATTTCATTTGCAAGTTTATAATAAGTAATAGCATCTACCGTTGGTTCAATTGCTGTAGGAACTTTCACACCAAATAAACCTGAATATGAAACATTAGATTTACCAATCTGACCTTTCTTTGTTGTAACAATTATTACTCCATTTGCTGCACCAAGTCCGTAAATAGCTGCAGAAGCATCTTTTAATACTGATATACTTTCAATATCATTACTATTAATCTGCGCTAAATCAGATGTCCCATTTCTAACAATACCATCAACAACAATCATTGGTTCACCATAACCGCGAATACTTATTGAGTTATTGAATGTACCCGGTTCACCTGACATTTGACGAATGAGCAAACCAGGAACCTTACCCTGAATATTATTAATAAGGTTTTCTGTTTTAGTAGTAGTGATATCATTTGCAGTGATAGAAGAAATCGATCCTGACAAAGTTTCTTTTTTCTGAGATCCATATCCAACTACAACTACCTCTTCCAGTAATTCAGTGTCTTCTCGTAATATAACATCTAAATTAGTCTGGTTATTAATAGTAAAAACCTGATCTACATAACCAATGTATGAAAATCTTATCTGTGAACCCTTTGGGACCTCTATTGAATATCTTCCTTCAATGTCAGTTACAGTTCCTATAGATGTACCCGTAACCAAAATATTTGTTCCAATAATAGGCTCACCGCTATTATCTGTTACAACCCCTTTAATTTGTTGATGTTGAGGTTGATTTTGTATTGTTCTAGCTGAAGTTTTAATTGTTTCTTCTGCTTTCCGGTATAAGATATAGATTTTTCCTTCTG
>Ga0265295_1003423_pt1 | contig 23150 bp, 17 predicted proteins | sample Munlansysbiofilm_FD_192503 | JGI IMG/M metagenome (GOLD analysis project Ga0265295, IMG submission 192503) | Leachate microbial communities from a municipal landfill in Southern Ontario, Canada - Methane capture system biofilm | ecosystem: Engineered > Solid waste > Landfill > Unclassified ...
AAGCTTAATTTATAACGCTGGTGTAGCTCAGTTGGCTAGAGCAGCTGATTTGTAATCAGCAGGTCGGGGGTTCGACTCCCTTCACCAGCTCCACCTATTTTCTAATTTAGATAGTTATCTCTTTAATTTCTGTAACAAATTTAACACAAGTATTATATAATAGTATATTTAAGATATTTATAATCCCTACTTTTAATCATTTTTTTATATAAAAGTAGGGATTTTTATTATATAGCCAAATATTAAATAAAATAAAAATTTCTATTTACAATTCGTATTCTAAAGTTAAATTAAAGCTTTATAATTATACTATTTTACCAAACAATCGTTTGGATAATACAATGGCAATAAAAAAGACATCAAAAGAAGAAATTTTACAAGAAGCAATAAAGCTTTTTAAATTAAAAGGTTATTATAACTGTTCTATGGCAAATATTGCAGATGCTTGTGGATTAATTAAAGGAAGTATCTATCACTATTTTAAAAGTAAAGATGAAATAGGATTAGAGTCTTTGAAATATATACATAACTATTTTGTAGATAATATATTTACTATTGCATATGATAAGAATCTAAAAGATGAAGAAAAAATAAAACTAGTTGTTAAAAAAACAGATGAATATTTTTTAAATAGTAAAGGCGGTTGTTTATTAGGTAATTTAGCTTTAGAAGTAAGTAGTGAGAATATTGAGTTTAAAGAAGTTATAAAAGAGTATTTTACAGCATGGGAAAATGCTTTATTTAATATTTTTAAAAATAAATATGAAGATTCTAAAGCAAGAGATATAGCTAAAGAGTATGTTGCTTTAATTCAAGGTTCTATTATGATGATGAATTTGTATGATGATTCTTCAAATTATCTACAAGTTGGTGAAAAATTGATTAGTTTAATCTAATCTTTTTTTTTAATATATTATTCAAACAATCGTTTGTTTGTAGAAGGAGATTTATGAATAGTTATCTAAAAAAATTTAAAGGTCAAAATGAACAATTAGTTCCAAAATCAACTTTAAATGAGATTTTATTTGCATTTATTGGAAGTTTTATAGCAATTGCTATTATTGGTTATTTTACAAAAACTTATGATAATTTATTAATCATGGGTTCATTCGGAGCTAGTTGTGTATTACTTTTTGGTTTTCCTAAAAGTCCATTTTCACAACCAAGCAAAGATATTAAAAAAATTAAAGAGGAGTTTCTCTCTCCTCTTTAATTTATAAAGCACTTTCTAAAATTTCTGTTAATATCTCTTTTGTGTAAATTTGTTTTACTCCAAAGTATTCTGCATTTCCTAATAAATTTTGTAATATTGTATCTGTTTCGGATTTGTCAATATTAAACTGAGATAATTTAGTTGGAGTTCCAACTTTATTAAACCAATTTTCTAAAGCTTTAATTCCTTTTTCTGCATTATCAAGACCAAAGATTTCTTTTGCAAATCTAGTAAATTGAGTAGTATTTTTATTTAAATACCATTTCATCCATGCTGGCATTACAACAGATAAACCTGCACCATGAGGTACATTATATAATGCAGATAAAGAGTGTTCAATCATATGATTTGGATATGAAAAACCAGATGTTCCAACATATGTAAGTCCATTTAAAGCATTTGTTGCTGCCCATGCAAATTCAGCTCTTGAATCATAGTCATTTGGATTTTCAATTAAAACTTCAGTTGTTTGCATAACAGTTTTAATAATTGCTTCTATTTGTCTATTTATATATGTTGGTTGTACCGTTGCTGTAAAATATCCTTCAATACAATGTGCGATAATATCTGATGCTGAATAAACTAAATAATCTTTAGAAACAGTACTCATAAGTTGAGGATTGATAACAGAAACTTTTGGATAAAGCAATGGATTTTGTATTGCAAATTTTTGTTTTGTTTCATCGTTTGTTACAACTCCACCACAGTTCATTTCACTTCCAGTTGCTGCTAATGTTAAAATATCAAAAATAGGAAGTGCTTTATCAAATGAAGCTTTACCTATAAAGAAGTCCCATACATCACCATCATATAAAGCTCCTGCAGAAATAGCTTTTGAACTATCTAAAACAGAACCTCCACCAATACTTAAAATAGCATCAACATTTTTTTCTTTTGCAACATTAATACCTTCATAAACTTTTGATAATAAAGGATTACTTACAATACCACCAAATTCTACAAATTCAATATCATTTTCTTTTAAACTTTTAGTAACAATATCAAATAATCCATCTTTTTTAATTCTTTCACTTCCGTAAGTTAAAAGTACTTTTTTAACTCCATGAGGTTTAATAAATTCACCAATTTTTTTCTCTTTTTCTTTTCCAAATTCAACTTGTACTGGGTTATAAAAACTAAAATTTTCCATATAAAAACTCCTTAAACTTTTTATTAATTATAATTAAATTTAGGATCATCGGATAGATTAATCCTGCCACTATATTGCCTATTTCTGCAAATTTATTTTTTACTTTAATGCTATTTCGCAAATTTAAAAGTTGCAGTTGAACCACCATCAATTAAAAAATCACTTCCTGTTATAAAACCTCCATCAGGTCCCATTAAAAGAGCAGCAACTCCAGCAACTTCATCTGGTCTTCCTGCTCTTTTAACAGGACAAGAATTAATCATATTTCTGTAAAATTCACCTCTTGGTCCATTTAATTCATCATTTGCAAGAGGTGTAATAATAATTCCAGGACTTATTGTATTAATTCTTGCACCTTTTTCTCCCCATTTAACTGCTTCAGCCATAACTCTTAATCCATTTGCTCTTTTAGCTAATTGATAAGCATGTAGTGTATCTTTAATATTTTTTGGATTAGTTAATTCTAATTCTAGTAATTTCTCCGTATCTGTTGTAGCTAATAAATAATCTTCCTCTTGTGTTAATGCTGGTATTCTATATCCTGATTGAGATGAAATTACAATACCTGAACCACCTTTTGAAATAATTTTCCCAAATTCTTCAAGTACCAGAGCTGTACCATAAAGATCAACTTTTAATATTGTTTCAATAGAGGCTTGAGATGGTGATACACCTGCTGCATTTACAACTCCAGTTACATTTCCTAAAGATGATGCTTTTTTTGCCAAAGCTTGTACTGATTTTTTAGATGAAATATCAACAATTTCAGTACTAACGTCAAAACCTGCATTAAAAAAAGTTTTTTCTGCTTCTTTTAAATCTTTCTCATGTAAACCAGATAGGATGATATGTTTTCCTGCTCCAACTCTTCTTGCTATTGCTTGTCCTATAAAACCAGCACCAATAATTACAAGTACATCTTTCATTTTTTTCCTTTTATTAAATTAAACGAAATAAGAATGAGATAAATTTTTTAAAAATTGATATTTCGTCATCTTTAGTTCATTTTTTTCGATGAACGCCTAGACTACTTTTATTTGCATATGTTGGATTATTAGCAATCTTTACAACTAAATCAGCAACACTTTTTCTTGATACATAAGCATTTGAATTCCTAAATGATTCTCCTTTTTGAGTTATATCATAATTTATATTATCTTCATTACTTAACCATGCTGGTCTTATAATTGTGTAATCAAGTCCAGATTCTTCAATAAGTTTTGCAGAATTTCTGTACGGATCTAAAATACTTCCATATTTTTCTCCAGGTACTTCATCATAAATTCCCATTGAACTTATAAATATAAGCCTAGTTAATCCTGCTTTATTCATTGATTGAATAATATTTTTTGCATGATTTTCTAATTTTCCTGCAAGATTTGCATATATAACATCTTGACCTTGCATAGCAACTTCAAGTTTTTCCATATCTAACACATCACCTTCAACAATACAAATTCTAGAATTATTTTCTAAATATTTCAAACGATTTGATTTTCTTAAATATAATGTAAGCTCTATATCAGGTTGATTTAAAAATAAACTAATTGCTTCTTTTGCAATTTGCCCATTCGCTCCAATAATTAATACTTTTTTCATTTTCTATCCTAATGAATTTATTTCATTAAATTATATAAAGATAATAAAATTAATAGATAGAATAATATTGCTCAAATATTGCCTATTTCTACAAATTTATAATTTTTTGATTTTGCTAAAAAAAAGTTTAAAAAGTTTTATAGTCTACATTTGAAATAATCCAATCATTATTTGAATAAATGCAGTTTAAGTCTCCAATTGTTATGAAAGCCATTTATTGTCGCATTAAAAATGCCTTTACATTGAATAATTGCTTTAAATTCAAAAATATCAATTAAAAGAGTTTTCTCATCTATATTTATTTCATGATAGTTAAATTGTTTAGAATCAATTACATTAAACCATTCTTCTTTTGGTTGAATATATCCAGTAATATGTTTTAATGAAAAATTTTCATCAACAATGTTATTAAGTAAATTAATAGAGGAATGAACCATAGCATTATGATAAGAATTGATTAATTTAATTAATTTTTCTTTACTACAGTTCATTTGAACATTATTAAGCAATTAATTCTTTTAAAGAATTTATGTGTGCTTTTGGTGGAAGTCCAAACATTCTTGAGTATTCTCTACTAAATTGAGATGGGCTTTCATATCCAACAACAAAAGCTACTTCATTTACATCTATTTTCTGATTTAAAAGTAATTGTTTCGCCTCTTCAAGTCTTAATTTCTTTTGAAATTGGATGGGACTTAACATAGTGATTTTCTTAAAATTATGATACAAAGTTGATTCACTCATATTAAATTTTTCTGCCAATTCTTTCACGTTTAAAGTTTCTGTGAAATTATTCTTTATTTCACTAATTACTTTCACTATTTGATTTGTAATTGACCCCTCCATTACGTATTGTTTTAAAAATTCTCCACTTTCTCCACTTAATAAAACATATAAAATCTCTTTTATAATTAATGGATACATGAAATTAATATTTTTTTGCGGAGTTTCAAGAAGTTTTACTAATCTTGATATAGGATTAAGCAAATTCATATTCATATCTCCAAAAAATAAACCTTTATCTACTTTACTTTTCGGTTTACTGATTTTTTCTCCTTCAAACTCTTTTAATACTTCATAAATTTGTTCAAGTGTAAATGAAATTTTCAATGAAATATAAGGTTCTTTTTCACTGGCTTCTTCTATTCTTACATTTGCAGGAATATTTGTTGAAACTAATAAATATTTACTTTTATTATAGCCATCTAATTCTTTACCAAATCCAACTGCCTTTGAACCTTGTAAAGCTAAACAAATACATGGTTCATAAACCACACTAACAAATTCTGATAGAGAGCTTGTTTTATAAAAACTTAATGAAGGAATGGCTGTTTTCATTAGTTCATCGCTTGTACATTTTACATTAATAGTATTAACTAATTCTTTTCTATGCAATTCAAATAATTCATTCATGAGAAACTCCTTAAAAATGAAAGCATATCAGAATTCGTAGAAATAGGCAAGATTCTAAGAATATTATTCTATTCGATTCTTTTGATTATATGTATAATTTAATTCAACAATACTCTAAAATATTTGGAATATAGACTTCCAATGTAAATTATAAATGGAGAAGATATGAAAACAAATAAAAAACTTTTACTACTAAATTATTTAGTAGTTTCTGTATTAGTAGGAATAGGCATTTCTGGATGTTCTGATGTGGACAAAAATACAACTAAATCTACACAAAATATTCCAGCTATGTCTGTTAGTGGGTATAAAGTTAAAAATGCTGATATTCCTGTAACTTTAAATTATCCAGCAAAAATAAAAAGTATAGCACAAGTTGATATTGTTGCTAGGGTTGATGGAATTTTAGAAAAAAAATATTTTAAAGATGGTGATTTTGTAAAAGAAGGTGATTTGTTATATTCAATTGACTCTTTAAGATATAAAGCATTGTTAGATGAAGCAATTGCACAAGTTGATGTTCAAAAAGCAAATTTTCAAGAGGCAAAAGATAATTGGGTTAGAGCAACAAATTTATTTAAAACAAATGCTATTAGTGCAAAAGAAAAAGATGCAGCAGTTACGGCTTACACTACGGCTAAAGCAAATTTAGATTTATCAGAAGCAACTTTAAAAAAAGCAAAAATTGATTTAGGTTATACTCAAATTAAAGCTACAATATCTGGTAAAACCAGTATAAGTAATCAAGATATTGGTAATTATGTAGGTTCTTCAGATAATAATAGAAAATTAATTACTATCACACAAACTGACCCTATATATGTTGAATTTTCACTACCTGATATTGAATTACTCAAAAACAGATATTCATTCGAAAATGCAAATTGGAATAATATTCAAGATGCAAAATTACCTGTTTATTTAGAAAAATCTAATGGAGAAAAATATGCTGAAGTTGGAATTTTAGATTTTCTTGATAACTTTGTAGATAATGAAACATCAACAATAAAAGCTAGAGCTACATTCACAAATAAGGATAATAACTTAATTCCTGGATTGTTTGCTAGAGTTTCAATTGGTGGATTAATTTATAAAAATGCGATTACTGTACCTCAAAAAGCTGTATTACAAGATGCTCTAGGTTCTTATGTTTATGTAGTTAAAAACGGAGTAAGTGAGAAAAAAGATATAAAAGTTGGCGATACGTATAGTGATAAATATATTGTTAGTGGTTTGGAAAATAATGAAATAGTTATTACAGATAATTTAACAAAATTACGTTCTTCGGTTGCCGTAAATATTACAGAAATAGAGGAATAATATTATGTTATCTAAATTTTTTATAAATAGACCAATTTTTGCAACTGTAATATCAATAGTTATTATAATAGCAGGTATTATGGGAATAAAAGGTTTGTCTATTGAAGAATATCCTGAAGTAATACCACCTCAAGTTACTGTAACAGCAACTTATAATGGTGCAAATGCTGAGACAATATCTAAAACAGTTGCTGCACCAATTGAGCAACAAATTAATGGTGTTGAAGATATGATTTATATGTCTTCTACGGCATCTTCTTCTGGAACTTTAACAATAAATGTATATTTTAAAATAGGAACTGATGCTAACCAAGCAACAATTAATGTGAATAATCGTGTTCAAGCAGCTTTAGCAAATTTACCAGCAGAGGTTCAAACACAAGGTGTAACTGTTAGAAAAAGATCAAATGCAATTATTAAACTAATTACTTTAGAATCACCAAAAGATACTTACAATCAGATATATATGGCAAATTATGCTCTTGTAAATATTATTGATGAATTAAAAAGAATTGAAGGTGTTGGTGATGCTGCACTATTTGGAAATTATGATTATTCTATGAGAGTTTGGATGAATCCAAATAAATTATCTCAATTTAATTTAACACCAAATGATGTAATTAAAGCAATTTCTGAACAAAATTCACAATATGCAACAGGACAATTTAATCAAACTCCATCAAAAACAACTCAAGCGTATACATATACAGTATCAACAAAGGGTCGTTTTGATAAGCCAGAAGAGTTTGAAAACATAATAATAAGAGCTAATAATGATGGTTCTTCAATAAGATTAAAAGATATTGCAAGAATAGAACTTGGTGCAAAATCGTATGGAGTAACTGGTAAATTAAATGGTAAACAAATGATTCCTATAGGTATTTGGTTACAATCGGGTGCTAATGCATTAGATACAGCAAAAAGAGTCAATGCAGCAATGGAAAAAATTTCTAAAACATTTCCAGATGATTTAATTTATAAAATGCCATATGATACTACAAGATTCATTGAAGTATCAGTTGAAGAAGTTGTAAAAACATTGATTGAAGCTTTATTATTGGTTGTTTTAATCGTTTATCTTTTCTTACAAAATGTTAGAGCAACAATTATTCCAGTTCTTGCAATTCCAGTATCAATTATTGGTACATTTGCAGGGATGTATGTTCTTGGTTATTCGATTAATCTTTTAACATTATTTGGTCTTGTTTTGGCAATTGGTATTGTTGTTGATGATGCAATTATTGTTATTGAAAATGTTGAAAGAATATTACATACACATAAAGACATAACTGTAAAAGATGCAACTATTCAAGCCATGAAAGAAGTAACTGGACCTGTTATTGCAATTGTACTTGTACTTTGTGCAGTATTTATTCCAGTTACATTTATGGGTGGATTTACAGGTTCAATGTATAAACAATTTGCTACAACAATTGTTATTTCAGTTGTAATTTCTGGAATGGTTGCACTTACACTAACACCAGCTTTATGTGCAATTCTTCTTAAAAAACATGAACCAAAACCATTTTGGTTTTTAATAAAGTTCAATGATTATTTTGACAAAACAACAAATGCTTTTACAAGAACAGTTGGTTTATTAATTAGACATGGATTTATTGCAATTGTTTTAGTTGCTGGATTAATGGGAATCACATATCAACTTTTCCAAAAAGTTCCATCAAGTCTTGTTCCAATGGAAGATAAAGGTTATCTTGTAACTTTTGCATCATTACCACCAGCTTCGACTTTAAATAGAACACAAGATGTAATGAGTGAGGTAACTGATATAGCATTAAAAAGAGAAGAGCTTGACTATTCACTAACAATTTCGGGATATGATTATTTAAGTGGAGCACCAAAAACAAGTTCAGCAATTGATTTCTTAATTTTAAAAAATTGGGATGAAAGAAAAGAGTCAAGTCAGCACTCTTTAGAACTTGCTAAAACATTTAATAAAGATTTTTCACAAGTAACTGATGCAACTTTATTTGCAGTAAATCCTCCTCCTATTTTTGGGCTTAGCATTTCAGGTGGATTTGAAATGTATTTGCAAGATAGAACAGGTGGTTCATTATTAAAACTAAATGAAGTTGTACAAAATATTATAGAAGAAGCTAGAAAAAGACCAGAGTTAACGATGGTGAGAAGTACATTTGATACAAATGTACCACAATATAATATGACACTTGATAGAGAAAAAGCAAAATCACTTGGTGTATCTGTTGATGATGCTTTTAAAACTTTACAAACTACTTTTGGATCTTTTTACGTAAATGATTTTAATCTATTTGGTAGAACTTATCAAGTTAATATTCAATCAGAGATTGATTATAGAGAAAAACCTGAAGATATGAATAATGTATTTGTAAAATCAAATACAGGCAAATTGATTCCAATGAGCAGTTTAGTTAAATATGAAAGAAGTATTGGTCCAGATATTGTTGATAGATTTAATGCTTTTACAGCTGCAAAAATAGTTGGTGAGCCAGCACCTGGATATACATCGGGAGATGCATTAAAAGCTATTGAAGAAGTTGTAAATCAATTTGCTCCTGAAGGGTACACTTCAGCTTGGTCAGGTACATCTTATCAAGAAAAAGCAATGTCAGGATCAGGTAGTCAAGCATTTTTATTTGGGATTATCTTTATTTTTTTAATTTTAGCTGCACAATATGAAAGATGGTTAATGCCATTTGCAGTTGTTACAGCTGTACCATTTGCTGTATTTGGAGCAATAATGGCAGTTTGGATTAGAGGTTTAAGTAATGATATTTATTTCCAAATAGGTCTTTTAGTATTAATTGGTCTTTCTGCAAAAAATGCAATTTTAATAGTTGAATTTGCGATGCAAGCACAAGAAAGAGGTAAATCAATTTTAGATGCAACTTTAGAGGCTGCAAAATTGAGATTTAGACCTATTGTAATGACATCATTAGCATTTACAATTGGTGTTATTCCTTTAGTAATTAGTTCAGGAGCTGGAGCTGGAAGTAGGCATGCAATTGGAACAGGTGTTTTAGGAGGGATGATAGCAGCAACTACAATTGCTATTTTCTTTATACCACTATTTTACAATTGGTTGGCACATTTAAATGCAAAATTTTCAAAAAAAGGAAAAAAATATGAAGAAGCATAATCTTTATTCTCTTTCTTTAATGGCACTTATTTTTACAGGTTGCTTATCTCCTGATTTAGAAATACCAAAAACTTCATTACCAACAGAGGTAATGAATGAGAAAGCTTTACAAGTAGATAGTTCATGGTGGGAAAAATATAATGATAAAGAGTTAACTTTATTAATAAATGAAGCATTTGATAATAATTACAATCTACAAAAATCAATATTAAATATATCACTTGCACGTTCGATTTTAACTGGTTCTTCATCTCAAAGATATCCATCTTTCGATGCTCAAGGAAGTGTAGATAGAAATAAAACGAGTGCAAACAGTTTTAATAGCAATGAACATACAATTTATAATAATTTTTCTTTGAGTTCTATTTTAAGTTATGAAGTTGATTTATGGGGAAAATATAAAGATATCGAGTCTTCATCAAAAGCTAGATTATTATCATCTTATGCTGCAAAAGATACAGTTAAAATATCTTTAGCTGCAAATATAGCAGAAAACTATTTTAATTTAATTTCTCTTTATAATCAGCTTGAAATTTTAAATCAAGCTGTTGAAGTTAAAAAAACTACAATCGAAAAGTTACAATCTCAGTATGATAATGGAGTTATAAGTAAAGCAACATTATTTCAACAAAAAACATTATTAGATAATATTTTGATATTAAGAAGTCAAACATCAAATACGTTATCTTTGCAAAATAGTGCATTAGCAGTATTAATAGGGAAAAATCCACAAGAAATAGTTGATTTTTCAAAAAAAGGATTTATAAAAATTTTACCAAAAAATTTTGATATACCTGAAGGATTAACAACTGAAGCATTAAATAATAGACCTGATATTAAAGTTGCAGAACAAAATTTAATAGCATCAAATTATGAAATAGGGGTAGCACGTGCAGATTATTTCCCTTCTATTTCATTATCAGGATTACTTGGTTTTCAAAGTTTGCAATTTTCTAATTTAACGCATAGTAGTGTAGAAACTTACTCTTATGGAGGAAGTATTTCAATGCCTTTATTAAATAGAGGTAAGATTGATGCAAATGCTGAAAGTGCAAAAACGAATAAAGAAATAGCTTTAGTTGATTATAGAAAAACAGTGCAAATTGCTTTTCAAGAACTTTTTGATGCATTAAATTCAAGAAAAAATTTACTTGAAAGAATAAATTATCAAAATTCATATGAAAAGAATTTAGAAACAGTTTTAGATTTAACAAAAAAACAGTATGAAAATGGTTATGTTGATTATGTAAGTCTTTTAGATACTGAATACAATTTATTATTAGCAAAACTTAATACTGTACAACTAAATCAATCAGTTTTATCATCAGGTGTAACATTATATAAAGTATTGGGTGGAGGTTGGAAAGAAAAAGATTTTTCAGAAAAACTAAAAGATTTGCAGGAATAGGCAAAACTTTGAGATTATTATTCTAGTTATGAATTTATTTTTAAAGTTATACTTAACTATAACAAATAAAAATAAATTCAATAAAAATTTTAAAGGATAAATTATGAAATATAGAAAATTTGCAAATACAAATATAGAACTTTCATCTATTGGTTTAGGTTGTATGGGAATGAGTTCAGCCTATGGACAAAAAGATGATATTCAAAGTTTAGCCACTTTAGAAAAATCAATAGAACTTGGCATAAATTTTTGGGATACAGCAAACATTTATGCAAATGGAGCAAATGAAGAGTTAATCTCAAAAATTCTTACAAAGAATAGAGATAAAGTTTTTATTGCTACAAAATTTGGTTTTAGAATGAAAGATGAAACTAAAGACTCTTTTAGTGGGGAAGTTTATATTGATTGCTCTGCAAAACATATAAAAGAAGCCATTGAAAAAAGTTTAAAAAGATTAAATACTGATGTGATTGATTTATATTATGCCCATAGAATTGATCCAAATACTCCCATTGAAGAGACTATTGAAGCTATGGCAAAATTAGTTAAAGAAGGAAAAATAAAATATTTAGGACTTAGTGAATGCACAGCTGATGAATTGAAAAAAGCTCATGCTATTCATCCAATATCAGCTTTACAAAGTGAATACTCACTTCTTTATAGAGAAGTTGAAAAAGAGATCTTACCTCTTACAAAAGAGTTAGGAATCACATTTGTTCCATTTGCACCACTAGGACGAGGTTTAATGTCAAATAAACTTGATATTTCATCTTTATCAAAAAGTGATTTTAGAAAAAATCTTCCAAGATATGATGGAGAATATTTACATAATAATCAAAAACTAACTTCTGAATTAGAACAACTAGCTATTAGTAAAAATGCAACTTCAGCACAACTTTCACTAGCTTGGGTACTTGCTCAAAGTAAAAATATCATCCCAATTCCAGGAACTAAAAAAATAAAATATTTAGAAGAAAATGCAAAAGCCATTGATTTAGTACTTACAAAAGACGACTTAGAAAAAATTGAAAATATTTTAAAAAAGTATCCAAATGTAGGTCCAAGATATTCAGACAGAGAAAATAAATTTGTTAAAAAATAATCAATTTAAAATATATTTATTAACACTTATAAGTTTTTTAGTAGGAACTTCTCAATTTATTATTGCAGGAGTTCTTGATAAGATAGCTGATAGCTTAAATATTACAGTTTCAAGTGCAGGACAACTTGTAACTGTATTTGCGTTAGCAAGTGCTATTGGAACGCCTATCTTAACTCTACTTATTACAAAATATTCATTTAAAAAACAACTATTAATTGCCATATTCATTTTTTTGATAGGAGCTTTTTTAACACCATTAAATTTAGGCTATGAAATTTTAGTATTATCTAGAGCAATAACAGGTATTGGCACAATTTTATTTGTAGTTACTGCATACGTTTTAGCAGGTCAATTATCTGGAGTTGGAAAACAAGGTAGTGGAATGTCTTATATTGCTTTGGGATTTAGTTTATCTCAAGTTGCAGGAGTTCCACTTGGTAGAATGATTGCAAATATGTATGATTGGCAAATGATATTTTATATTGTTGGTGTTTTAGTATTTCTTGGCTCAATTTTTATTATGGTAACTTTTCAAGGAAAAGCTTCACAAAATTCACCATCAATAAAAGAGCAAATAAATATATTAAAAAATAAAAAGATTTCATTATCATTGACAGTTACCGTATTTGCATTTATCACTTTTTCAGCAATTACAACATTTATAACACCTTTGATTTTTTATATTCAAAAAGTTGATGAACATACCATTGCATTAATTTTTACAATTCTTGGAATAGCAAGTGTAATTGGTTCAAAATCAGGTGCAACAATAGCTGATAAAATTGGTATTCAAAAAGTTTTATTATCAACTATGAGTATAGTTGTAATCTCACTTATTGTTATGAATATTTTTTCCCATTCACTTATTATATTTGTAATTATGCTTACAATTTGGAATATAGCAATTTGGATGTTTGGACCAACTCAAGGATTAAACTTATCAAAAATGGTTCCAACTCATGCTTCAATACTTTTAAGTTTAAATAGTTCTTTTGTACAACTAGGATTTGCTTTAGGAGCATTTTTTGGTGGAGTTACAATTGAAAAGTTTTCAATTCATTCAATAATGTATTTAGAAGTTATATCAACAATTATTGCATTTATAGTTTATTTGTTTACTTTGAGAGTTGGCAAGTAATAAATCAGGGAAAACTATTTTACCAATCAAAGCAAAAGAAGATGATTTCTATTTAGTTAACATTTTCTTTTATTTTTTTAAATAGAGTCTTTAACAAACTATAATAATATTGACATAATTGAACGAGTAAATCTAACCTTTGTCCTATTATGACCATCTATACCATGTAATATTAATGAATGAGTTTGTGATTTAATAGGTTCATCTTCAAAAGAAATTGGTTTTGATATATGCGCAAATGTATTTCTAATTCTTCTAATTTTATTACAATCAGTATATACATTTTTAGGTATTAAGCCTATTCCATAAGCAAGTTTTAATTTAGATGAAAAAGTACCCAGAGGACCTGTTGCATCAAATAATGTTTGTATAATACTTTTATCATCAACAAAATATTTTTCGAGTAATACAGATAATCTTTCATCAATGTAAGCAACAGACATTAGTACTAATCCTCTATCTGTTCCAAGTGTAATATTTTTTCTAAATTCTATAACATTTTTATATGATTCAAGATGAGTTTCATCTCCAAATTCTTTAATTATATTTTCTGTCATGCTTACTAAAAGTTGTTCAAATTCTTCTAATTTTTTTATTTTATCCATTATTATAATCCTTAAAACAAACTTTTACTTGCAGATTTTTTTATTGTTGCATCAACTACAATAATTTGAGGTAATTTTTTATCTAAAGTTTCATTCTTCAATCTATAATCAAATACTTTTTTTACACTTTTCATATGTGATTCATCTAATAAAACAATAAAAAAAATACTATTATTTGTTTTCTCAGCTTTATCATAAATTGGTAGTTGATTTTCATAACCATGTAATAGTTTAGGATTTTTTGATAATTTCATTTCTACATTTACTTTTGTAAGTCCTTTACTTACTTTAAAATCTACAGGTCCTCTACCTGAATCACTTTCTGGACTTATATCAAGATTATTAGCTGTACAATATGAATCTGCAATTGCAAAAAATAGCATCTGAGCAAAAGATTCAGGTCTATATGTTCCATCTGGATTATGAAACATCTTAAATAATCCATTATTCTCAACAAGATTTTTATAATGTTCACAAATATTATTTACTATTTCTATTGGTTTCTTATTTTTATCAATAGAAATAGGATATTCACTACTATATTCTTTAGCAATTGTTTGCCAAACAAAATCTCCTGATGGATCATAATCAAAATCATAACTACTATTTATCTTATTTTGATATGTTTGAATTAATTTATTTGCAATCTTTGGATTTTTTAATAATAAATTTTTTAATAGATCTTTTTTTAAACTTCCACTTTCAAAAGCTTCACTTATAATTTGATTAACATTAGCTCTTAATGTTTCATTGTGCATACAAACATCACTTATATCATGTCTATCAAAAGCTACAGGCAATTTTATTAAAACTTCACGAGGAACAAATACTATAAAAATATTGTTATAAAATGGTAACTTAAATATCGTGTCATTTAAGATATAATTTGCAGTATTTAATTCTAATTTAGAAGCTACATTTTGTGTATAGTTTAAAAAATCTTCAGTTAATATGGAAATAAATATATCTGAAATTCTATCAGCTCCTATACCTTCTTCAAGTAATCCGACTAATTCAAAAATTTCAGGGTCATCAATACCAGCTTTTACAATATCAAATGCTGATAAAGCTAATTGTTCAGCAAATACTTTACCTACTCCTGAACCTCTTTTATTAGATTTTGAATATCCTAAACCAACATGAGCTAATTCATGAAATTGAAATCTTTTTAAAGCTTCTTTAAAAAACTTATCTTTTTTATCAGCTACTTTTGCAAATTTCAAAATTTTAACTATATTAGAAAAATAAGATTGGTATTTAGTATATGAATCTTTAAATTCTTCAATTTGAAGATTTTTAAACAATTTAGGAAAAACATAAAATTTAGAATCTTTATCAATGTAGCCATCGTATACACCTAATTTCTTAAGTTCTGTGGCATTTATTCCAAAAGCTTCGTGGTATCTTATATTTTTTCTCATCTATTTAACCCTAACTTGCCCATTCATAAGCATTGGGAGAAGCCAATCTCTAAGTTTTGAAAGTTTTTGGTTTTGTTCAATATTTTTCAATTGTAAATTAATATTAAATTCCATTTTTTGGCTAAAATTATCCAAAATCTTAGCTTCTGGGATTAAAAATTTTAATGGGGCAAGATTTGCTCTAGTAATTTGAGGTTGTGCGGAACCAGTTATTACATTATCCATTTTAGTCCAACTTAAAAAGTGCATTAAATATTCATTATGAATCTTATCATCTTTGAATTTAATTACCATTGAGTTACCTGTAATCCAAGAATATGGTAATGTTCTATTTAAGGTTCCACATGAATTACCTCTACAAGTTACAGTAACTTCACTATCTTCATGATTGTATTTATCATACATTCCCACAATACCATTTGCACCAAAAACATAATATTTACCATCTTTGATCATTTCTTTCTCTGATATTGTTTGAGGTTGATAAATTTCACATATTTCTTCTAAATTTTTAACTTCCCATCCTTCAGGAATCTCTCTCTTTAGTTCTTTATTATAAACCATCTTTCCTCCTGATGATTTATAAGGTTTTCCATTTTCATCTGGAAAATCAAATTGTACAAACCAATAATCATAAAAAGTTTTTGCCATAGATTCTAGTTCTTTATTGATTTTATTGTTAAGTTCTATTTTTGAATCAAGTGAAGATAGAACATTTACTATTTTTTGTTGAATCGATTTTTCTGGGAATTTAAATTTTAGGAATCCTAAATCTGAAGGATTTATTGAAGGATAAGAAGAAACACTATTCTGTCCAATCATATGTAAATAATTTGTAATTTCTTTTTGTGTTAATAAATAATATAAATATTTGGGCTCAATATCTTTATCTATTACATCAAGTGTTGTAAAACCTGTAGATACTATTAAATTTATTAATGGATTTTCCAAAAAACCATAATGTTCTTGGTTAGGTCTAACAGCAGAATAAATTATTGTTTTATCTTGAACTATACGCTGTGCTCGAGAAGGATATTTTTCTATATCAAGTTCTAGAAATTTCAATTCATTAATTTTGTTTTTTGTTATATTCCCAGTATCAAGGTAATAAATAGATTTAGGAATATTTTTTGAACTAATTGTTTTTCTATTTAATATAGCAATTTCATGAATTCTTTTAGTTGTCAAAACACAAACCTTGAAATGAATTTCTAATTTTATCTTCTAACTCTTTAGATTCACTAAACATAGAAACTAAATTATCACTAAAACTTTTCATCTTAGCATCAAACTCATCTTTTGTAATATCCACATATTCAATCTTTACATCAAAATATTGACCTGCACTAAATGAGTAGTTTTTAGCTTTTATATCATCGTAAGATACAACTACTGAGAAATCATCAACTTGAACTTTATCGTTAAAAATATCTATGATTTGCTGTTCTTCTTCTGGTTGTAAAACTGTTTTTTGATTCTTGCCATCTTTTACAGTTTTTCCTAAATTTGAAGCATCTATTAAAACTACATCTTCTTTGTTTGAAGCATCTATAAATAGAATTGAAACATTTGTTCCAGTTGTTGCAAAAATATTACTTGGCATTGATACAACACCACCTAACATTTTCTTTTCAATTAGATATTCTCTTATTGATTTATCTATTCCTGATTGAGCTGTAATAAATCCTGTTGGAACAACAACTGCTGCTTTTCCATTTGGTTTTAAAGAGTAAATAATATGCTGTAAGAATAAACTATAAATAGCCATTGATTCAAGTTTTTTTGCTGGAATTTTTGGAATACCTGCAAAAAATCTATCTTTATTTTCTTTTGTATCTAAATCATCTCTAAAATCTGAGAAATCCATCTTAAAAGGTGGATTTGAAACTATATAATCAAATTTCTTTAAATTATTACCATCTTTAAAATATGGGTGCAACATAGTGTTACCCTGAATGATATTTGAAATAGAGTGAACTAAGTTGTTTAAAATTAGATTTAGTCTTAAAAGATTTGATGATTTTTGAGAAATATCTTGTGAGTAGATTGTACAGTTATCTTCACCTATTGCATGAGCTATATTCATTAATAGTGTTCCAGAACCAGCACTTGGATCATAGCAAGATACATTTTTTACATCACCTTTTACCATAATTGCAGCCATAATCTTTGCAACTGCATGAGGTGTATAATATTCTGCATATTTTCCACCACTATCTTTATTGTAATCTTTTATTAAATACTCAAATATTGTTGCAAAAAAATCAAATTTTTCTTTAAAGATTTGCTCAAAACTAAAATCAGCTAATTTATTTATAATTGCTCTACAAAAACTATCTCTTTTTGATTCATCAGATATAAAATTACTTAATCCATTTTGTTCAAATAGTGTTATCTTTGTTCCACCATCTGTTTTTACTGCAAATATATCATTGTTTTGTTTTGCAATATCTCTTAATGTGTCATCAAAAAGTTTTGCAAAATCTGATTCATTTTGTCTATTAAATAGTGTTGTGATAAGATGGTCAGAATTTAAAAACGCTGTTTTTGCACCTAATTCAAATCTTAACATCTCTTTGTCATTATCACTTAGAGAAATATATACTTCTTCCCATTTTTTCCCAGCATTTGCTATATCTTGATTTATTTTTTTTAACTCAAATGCAAACTTATCATTTAGAAATTTATATAAAAAAACTTGAGTTATAATCTTAAATTCATTTCCATCATTTCCAAGCCCATAACTTGCACAAATACCTTTAAGACTATCTATTAACTGTTTTGTCTTTATTTCAAAATCTACCACTCATATACTCCATTAAATTCATTTATATATTCTTTTACAACAAGGCTATTTATAAATTTTGTACTATCAAAATTTAAATCGAATTTTTGTTCATTTTTAAATCTATTAATTACAAATCTAGCATTTTCTCTTTCAAAATAGCTATCATTGTTTAGCATTTCTGTATTTGATAATACCTTTTCATCAGCATCATTCTTAACACCACTTAATGCTTCAAAGATTTTTCTCTCATTTTTATTAAACTCTTCTTGCTCCATTAATCTTTTGTGAACTCTTACATATTTTGGATCATTATTGTATTTTGTTTTTAAAAGTTCATTTTCTCTATTAAGCTCTTTTATTTTTTCATATATTTTATTTAATGTTCCTATGTTTGCATTCATCTCATCTTGAGTAACTTCACTTAGATTTTTATTTTTAAATAATCTTTCAAGTTCCTCTTTTAAAGATATAAATACTGCATCTTTTTTATCAAAATTACCAGCTAATGCTTCTCTAGTTTTTCTTAATGTATCTTTTAGCTTATCTGCAAGAATAAGTTCTTCTTCACCTATTTTCTTAAACATAAATACTATATCTTCAAGTGCTAAATTTAAAATGTTTGAAGTATCAGCTCCAGTTTCCAACTTATTTTTTAAATTTAAAATATTAAGATGATTTTGAGCTTCATTGTATAGCCAAGATATATTTCCAATATCAAGTTTATCTAAAATATCATAGTGTCCAAATAGTCTAATTAGATTATATAAACTCTTTGCATCTTGAAGTGCTTTTACAATAGCTTGTACTTGTTTTACATCTTGTATTTCTGATATTTGCCTTGAAAAGATTTCAGCATTCTTAGTTTCAAATTTAAATAAAATATCTTTTATGTCTTCTATTTCAAACTCTATTTCTTCTTTAGATTTAAACATATTTGAGTAATGTTCAATCTCATCTCCTAACTCACTTTGAAGCTCATCAAAATAGGCTTTATTTGTAGCGTCAAACTCTTTGCTTATATCTGCAAAATCAACTACAAATCCATATTTAAAATCTTTATAAGTTCGATTTACCCTTGTTAATGCTTGAAGTAAATTATGTTTTTTAATAACTCTACCTAGATATAGTTTTTTAAGTCTTTTTGCATCAAATCCAGTTAAAAGCATATTGTAAACAAACAAGATATCTATTTTCCCATCTTTAAAATCATCTACCCAATCTTTTCTCTCTTGTTTTGTACCAATATCATGTAGTATTAAAGCTGCTTTTTTAATTAGTTTTTCATCATCTTCATTTCTATTTGCATATTTTTTATTAAATATTTCAAACATCATTTTTGCTTGTTCGCTACTTTCACAAATAACCATAGCTCCAATAGAGTTATCATTTAGCATCACTCTACTATTTTCAAAGTCATTAACTATATAATCAAACATAGGTTCTACAAAGCTTTTGTGTGAATAAATATCTTTTTTAACTATTGATCCCTGCTCTATTTCAATACTGCTTAAAATCTTCTCTAATTCTATTTTATAATTTGTTTCTATCTCTTCTCTAATAAGTCTAAGAGTGTATCCATCAGCAATTGATGAATTATAATAGTATTTGTGTATATAATTTCCAAATAGAGATTTTGAGTTATAGTCATCCCCTAAAAGAGGAGTTCCTGTAAGCCCTATTTTTATAGCATTTTTATCAGATTCATTTAGATTTGCTAAAAAGCTTCCTTTTGGATTATAGCTTCTGTGTACTTCATCTAAAAAATATACTCTTTGCACTTCAAGATTATAGTCATTAGCTCTTGCTACATCTGGGTCATCTTGAAACTTTTGAATATTAACAACTGTAATTTCAAGTTCACCTCTATCATTATTTATAGCTGTAGTTTTTTTAATATCTTTTTTAAAATCTTCTCTTGAACTAATTGTATGTACTTTTAAACCTCTACTTGAAAACTCTCTTTTTGATTGGTCTAATAAATCAATTCTATCAACAATAAAATAGAACTTTGCAATAATACCTTTTTGCTGGAAGTAATCTGTTAAATGTTTTACATTGTAAAATGTTAAAGCAGTTTTACCACTTCCTTGTGTGTGCCATATAATACCTTTTTTAACTCCATCATCTAGTTTTGCTTTAATAGCTTTTGTAGCAAAAATTTGAGGATATCTCATTATATGTTTTTCTATACCTTTGCTTTCGTGAACATAAGCTATTGAATACTTTAAAATAAATGCTAATCTATCAAAGCTTAACATTGAAGTTGATAATCTATTTGTAGGAGTGTTTGGGTCTTTATTTGTTGCAAACTCTGGACTTGATTTTATTACATTTAAATTGTTATCTTTTAAAATAAAGTTTTCAACATCATCATCAAGTGGATTTAGTAATGATTCTAAATTTAAGCTCTCTTCTTCTCTAAAGTAATTAAATATAGGTTTGAAGTAAGATGTAGTTGCATAAAATGCTCCTTGTAGAGCTTGGCTTGATTCATTATCATATTCCATATTGTTAGAAAAAATCATAAGTTGTGTAAGATTTATAAACTTTTTAAAAGCTTTATTTTTAAATCTTGTTTCAATTCTTTTTCTCTCTGCTAATATACCCTCTTGATTATTTGGTTTCTTAACTTCGATAAACACTAAAGGCATACCATTTATAAGCAATGTAATATCAGGTCTAAACTCATCTTCACCATTTTTATAAGGTAATTCTGTTACTACATTAAAAGTGTTATTTGTGAAGTTTTCAAAATCAATAAGTTTAAGACCTGATTTTTGAGTAAGCCTTTCGTAAAAAGCTTTTCCCAAATCATCATTTTCTAAAGATAAAAAAATAGAATCGTAAAGCCTTACTATATCATCATCTTGTAAATCTTTATCACTATTTATATTTTTTATAGAAGTAATGAAAATATCTTTAAATATATTTGTATTTTCATCCCAACTACAATCTCTTAAAGATAAGTATTTGTAACCTAATCTCGTAAGATGTAGTATTGCAGGGAGTTTTACTCTTGAATCCTCATTGTGTTTCATATTGCCCCTAAAAAATTACTGTGTATTCGCTCTATTTCTTTTTCTAAATGATTAATTTTATTATACAGTTCTATTTCATTATTAAAGTTTAGAAATATTAATTTTTCACTTTCTTCCGTTAATTTAGGAATTCCTAAACTCTTTATCTCAATAGTAGATATTTGTGGCATCACTGTACCAGATGTAATAGAAGATAATATTGTTTGTCCAATATTTGATTTTAAAAACATATATAAGATTATAGCTTTCTCTTCTTTATCTTCTTTTAATCTAATAACTTGAATTGCCTGAGAAGCTATGATTGGTTTATCTATTTCACCTATTATAGCTACTTTACCAATCGTACCTTTTGTACTAAGTAATATATCATATGGTTCAAGTTTATATGTGTCTAATCTATTTTTTTGTGATTCAATTTTTTTTATCTTTCCACACTCTAAAGTAAATCCCGCTTTACTAAAATCAGATGGTGATATTTCAAATATTTCAAGACCTTTTTCTTCATCTTTAAATAATTGTGATTTTCTAACATTAGCTATATCTTCAAGTTTTATAAGTTCAAATTTTTCTAACTCTTTTTGCACTTCTTTTGTTTTTTCAGTAACAACATATTTATCAATTGCAAATGAGTAATTATTTTCGATTATTTCTTCTCTTGATATTAATGCTGAAATATTTTTTTTCTCTGTCTTATTGATATAAATATCTCTAATCTTATCAACAGATTTAAATACTAGTTGTCTACCTTCTCTTTTAATAAAACTTTCATCTTTTAAATTAATAAACATTACATCATTTGGTATTGTACTAGATTCATTTCTATATTTATCTATTATAAAAAATGTAGTTTCAATAGATGTTGCACTATGTAAATTTGGAGGTAATTGTATTATTCCTTCAAGATAATTTTGCTCTATTAAATATTTTCTAAATAGTTCTTCATTACCTGTTCTATAAGTAAATCCTACTGGCATTAAAACAACTGCTCTATATTTTGTTTGAGCTAATATATGCTCAAAATATGCTATATCTAAAACTGAACCTTTTTGAAATATAAACCTATTATATTTATCATTTGTATAATCAAAATTTTGCTTTACACTATAAGGAGGGAAAGATAATACATGTTCAAATTTTCTCAGCTTATCTTTATTGCTATTATCTAAATAACTTGGATTTTCCAATGCATTAGATAATTTAAATTCAATACCTGCAAATTCAAATAATGATATTAATTCAGCAACTAAAGAGTATTTAGCTATTTGTCCATCTGTATAAATTTGCCCTGTCATAAATTTTGTATAGGCAAACCCTTGTGTAAATGGCACATATAATTCTGGTATATAGTATGGTACAGTTCTAAATCTACGGTCTACTAATAGTTTTAAACCCATTTCAGCTATTTGATTTGAGACTAATGGAGTATCAATTCTAAATTTTGATAAGAAAAAGGCATCATGTATACTTGGTAGCTTCAATGTATTTTTAAGTCTATCAATAATTAAATCTAAATGTCCGTCTTCAAATTTATCTACATCTAATTTATAAATTCTAAATAATTTTATCTCTTCTGACAATTTATTAAATATTTCAGCCAATTTTTTTATTTCTATTTTCGATTCTATAAATGTGCAATAGTTAAGATTCTCATCTTTAATTTTATGCAACGAAAGAATTTCCCAAGCCCTTAATATATAAATTAATTCTAACAATTCATTTTTGTATACATTTGGTATGTAATCAATCATTTTTTCTAATTCATTAAGGCTCATGGTTTTATCAGTATAGTTATCTGTGAACATTTTATTTATTCCTATTC
>Ga0265295_1003424_pt1 | contig 23147 bp, 17 predicted proteins | sample Munlansysbiofilm_FD_192503 | JGI IMG/M metagenome (GOLD analysis project Ga0265295, IMG submission 192503) | Leachate microbial communities from a municipal landfill in Southern Ontario, Canada - Methane capture system biofilm | ecosystem: Engineered > Solid waste > Landfill > Unclassified ...
TTTACATAAAAGGATTTACCATGTCATTTAGAATTAATACAAACGTTATGGCGATGAACTCCCATACAAATGCTACGATGAATAATCGTAACTTAAGTAACTCATTGGATAAACTCAGTTCGGGTCTAAGAATTACGTCTGCAGCAGATGATGCTTCGGGTATGGCTATTGCCGATTCTCTTCGTTCACAAGCGTCTGCATTAGGTCAGGCGATTAACAACGCGAACGACGGTATTGCGATGGCAAAAATCGCCGATAAAGCGATGGACGAGCAGTTAAAAATCTTAGATACTATTAAAGTGAAAGCAACTCAAGCGGCGCAAGACGGACAAAATGCACAGTCACGTAAAGCACTTCAAGCGGATATCAAACGTTTAACGGAACAGCTTGACAACATTGCAGGGCAAACTTCGTACAACGGAAAGTCTCTTCTTTCAGGGAGTTTTACAAATGCAAACTTCCAGGTGGGTGCGTATACGAATCAAACAGTGAGTATGTCTATCGGTGCAACGAGCTCTGATAAAATTGGACATACGCGTTTTGAGACAGCGGGTGATATGGCGAATGCTGCTTCTTCAACGGGTGGAACAGCAACTATGCAGTTTACTCTTGCTAACGGTTCGGACTTGACACTTGAGACAGTTACAATTTCTACAGGTGCTGGAACAGGTATAGGTGTGTTAGCGGCTACGATTAACAAATCGAGTGATGTTACGGGAGTTACTGCAAGCTGGACAAATACAATGACTGGTAGTGCTGCTGTTGCTGCAGGAAGTACGTCATCAGCTATAAAAATTAATGGAGTAACTATAGCTAGTTCTTTAAGCGTTGAGGCAAACGATGAAAATGGTGTTCTTGTCGATGCTATTAATACACATAAAGAAACTACCGGTGTTGTTGCAAGTATTAACTCTGAGGGTGCGTTGGAACTTACTTCGACGGATGGTAGAGGGATAGACGTAGAAGGTTTAGGTACTATAGCAAGTGTTACTGACGGTGCATATTATGGTCAGTTGACGCTTACAAAATCGGGTGCGGCCGGTATTGAAGTGACTGATACAAGTACTGACGACCTTTTCGATATGGCAAATCGTGATACTGCGAGTTTAAGTCTCCGTGATATGATGGGTGAGATTTCAAATGCCGATGCAAAAGCGATGGGTGCATTTGCGAATGATAACGTAATCGGTGCGAATGAAGATTTGGGGGCGGGTGTTACTACTTATGCAGGTGCGCAAGCTATGATCAAAATTGCTCAGTCTGCACAAGAGAAACTTGACAGTATCCGTGCTGATATCGGTTCGGTTCAAAATCAAATGGTAGCTACGGTGAACAACATCTCCGTAACACAAGTAAACGTAAAAGCGGCGGAATCGCAAATCCGTGACGTCGACTTCGCGGCAGAGTCTGCAAACTTCGCAAAAGCGAACATCCTAGCACAATCTGGAAGCTACGCGATGAGCCAAGCGAATGCGGTACAGCAAAACGTTTTAAGACTCCTTCAGTAGTTTAAAACGTTTCTTTAGAAAATGTACCCAAGTTGCTGAAGTGGCTTGGGTCATTTCTTTAGAAAACGTGTTGAGATTGTTACAATAATCTTAACTCTTCTAAGGTGCGGTTTTTTAACCGCACACCTTCAAGCCAAAGAGGTTTTGTCTCTTTGGCTTTTTTTTTGCCCTTTTTTTTTCACATCCTCGTAACACAGGCTTCAGCCTGTAAAAACAACCCCATACGGACTGAAGTCCGTGTTACGGTATGGCATGTAACTATTTTTCCTTCCTTCCGTCACCCTGAACTCGATTCAGGGTCTAGCACATACATTAAACCTTTTCATTTTTGGAACACCTTTTGCTTAAATCACTTTTAGAAAAACCAAACAAGAGCAAAAAGAGCTTTTTGTGTAAAAGGATTTAAAATGAGCTTTAGGATAAATACAAACATTTCGGCCATGACGGCGCATACAAATGCCGTAATGAATAACCGAAATCTAGGAAACTCACTCGATAAACTCAGTTCGGGTCTTCGTATTAACTCGGCAGCGGACGATGCATCAGGGATGGCGATTGCAGACTCACTCCGCTCACAAGCTTCGGCTCTTGGTCAAGCGATCAACAATGCAAACGACGGTATCTCGATAGCAAAAATCGCCGACAAAGCGATGGATGAACAGCTGAGAATCCTCGATACTATTAAAGTCAAAGCAACCCAAGCCGCACAAGACGGGCAAAATGCACAGTCGCGCAAGGCACTTCAAGCGGACATTAAACGTTTGACGGAACAGCTTGACAACATTGCAGGACAAACTTCATACAACGGAAAGTCTCTTCTTTCAGGAAGTTTTACAAATGCAAACTTCCAAATCGGTGCGTACTCGAACCAAACGGTCAGCATGTCGGTAGGTGCGACAAGCTCCGATAAGATCGGGCATACTCGTTTTGAATCGACGGAGATGCAAATGGCTACTGCAACAACGGGTGGAACGTCACAAATTGAATTTACGTTGCCTAACGGTTCAACTTTGACTCTTGAATCGGTAACGATTAGTGCGAGTGCGGGAACGGGGATCGGTGTTTTAGCTGAAACCATCAATAAAAGCAGTGACCTTACGGGTGTTACGGCAAGCTGGAGTTTAACAGCTACGGGAACAGCTGCAATTGTTTCGGGAACGTATGCGAATATAACTATAAACGGTACAACGATAGCCGCTACGCTTGATATAGTGGCAAACGACAGTAATGGAGTTTTGGTCGATGCTATCAATCAGCACAAAGAGACGACGGGCGTTGTTGCGAGTGTCGATGCCGAAGGAAAATTACAGTTGACATCTACCGACGGAAGAGCGGTTGCTGCTGAAGGATTAACTACTGCTAATGTGGCGGATGGTATGTATTTTGGAAATTTGACGCTTAAGTCGGCAGGTGCCGCGGGTATTAATATAGCGGATGCATCGACGGATAATCTGTTTGAATTAAACAATGTTGCAGATCGTATCGGTGCAAGTATCAGTCTTCGCGATATGATGGGTGAGCTCGATAGCGTCAAAGCAAGAGCGATGGGTGCCTACACGAGTGCCAACGTTATCGGCTTCGGCGATCCGCTCGGTGCGGGCGTAACGACCTATGCAGGTGCGCAGGCTATGATTAAAATCGCGCAGTCGGCACAAGAGAAACTTGATGCTATCCGTGCCGATATCGGTTCGGTACAAAACCAAATGATCGCTACGGTGAACAACATATCCGTGACTCAGGTAAACGTAAAATCTGCCGAATCGCAAATTCGCGACGTCGACTTCGCAGCAGAATCTGCAAACTTCTCAAAAGCAAATATCTTGGCACAATCGGGAAGTTATGCGATGAGTCAGGCAAATGCGGTACAGCAAAACGTGTTGAAATTGTTACAATAGTAACAATTGGAAGAGTAGCGTAAAGCTACGGGCACGTTTCTTTAGAAAATGTGCTCAAACTACTTCAGTAATCATTACTAAACTCCTTCACTTTAAGCTCATTTTAGCCGATATAAGCGTAAGCTTTGTCGGCTTTTTTATTTTACATGCCAAAGGTTGTTATGCAGTTTTTTCAAATAAATCTCGAAGCACTTCAAACCAAAAATCCCCATCTCGCACAACGTTTACAAAACATAGGCGAAGTGAAAGATTTTGAGATATTTATGGATGAGGGGGACGTAGCAACCCTTAATTTTGTACATGCCAAGCATTTTATTCCTCTTTATGAAGGCTCCCCTGCACAAACAATTTATACGCAAATGCAAGAGTTTCAAAAGTTTGCGAAATTCCCTTATTTATATTTTTACGGTCTGGGCAACGGGGTATTTCTCAAACATTTGTTGCAAAACCCTCTGCATAAGCGCATTATGGTCATTGAGCCGGAGCTTGAGCTTTTGTACGTGGTGCTCCATATGGTCGATTTTAGCCAAGAGTTGCGTGAAGATCGATTGGTGCTTTATGCGTACGAAGATGTTGATTTTCCGAGTATGGCGGTGCAGTTTTTAAAATACCAAGAGCAAAAACATGCCAAGACGTATGATCTTCATATCCAAACTTCCTACTACGACAAGCTGTTTTTTGAGCATATTCAATACACCAACCGCACCATCATCGAAGCGATCTACCATGCGGTCAATATCGCGGGTAACGATACGGTCGATGCGCTCATAGGGCTTAAGCATCATGTTGTTAACCTCAAAAAAGTGCTGCAAACCCCTCCGTTATTTCACTTGATACAAAAGCTCGGCACATGCCAAAGCGCGGTATTGGTCTCCACAGGACCCTCTTTGACCAAACAACTTCCCCTTTTAAAAGAGATCGCTCCGTATGTGCGCATTATCGCCGTCGATGCAAGTTTCCCCGTGCTTTATAAAGCGGGGATCAAGCCCGATGTGGTCGTCTCGATTGAGAGGGTGGTGCAGAGTGCGCGATTTTTTACCGAAATGCCCGCCGAAGCGTTTGAAGATGTAGTGTTTGCGCTTAGCTCGGTGCAGCACAAAGAGGTCGTCGAGAGTATCAAAGGGGGGATGATGCAGCTAAGTTTGCGACCTCTGGGCTTTATGATGTACACGGGACCCGATGAATGGGGATATTTGGGGATCGGGCAAAGTGCGGCGAACATGGCGTACGAGCTGATCTACCATAGCAAATTTCAAAACTGCATTTTGATCGGGCAGGATTTGGCATACGGTGAAGACGGAAAGTCCCATGCCAGCGGGCACGTTTTCGGCGAGGAGAACGTCAAAACCAAAGAAAACGACGTGTGGATCAAAGGATGGGGCGGTAAAAGTGAGGTGCGCACTAATCACACGTGGGATATGTTCCGCAAATCGTTCGAAAAAGATATTGCCGAGACGAAACAAACGATGCTCACAATAAATGCTACCGAGGGGGGTGCGAGTATCTACGGAACGCTGGAGATCCCATTTTCCGAAGCGATAGAGCGGTATGTGAATACCAAAGAGCCTAAACGTCGTATAGAGATTTTGCGTGCCGCCGCGCATGAACGGGAGCGCATTGCGGTACAAACATGGAACAAAGTGGAAACGATGCGCGCTTACGTCAGCGAACTTTGCGAAGAGAGCAAGGCTCTGTTTTTAGAGATAGCGCAGACTATCGAGCATCCTAAAGAGGTTTATGAGATACAAACACTCCAAAACCTCGTAGGGCGTGCCGAAGCGATCAAAGCGCGCTACGAAGAGGATATCTACGAGAAAGTCGCATGGCACATTGCCCAATCGACCATGCTCTCCAAAGAGATAGAACTTGCACCCGCTGAGGTGTATATTGCAAAAGATGAGCTAGATGAAAAAGAGCGTCTTTGGCATTTGCTTGAGAGATATAAGCCATGGCTTTTTCATTTTGCAGGTATTATGGACGCAATTGTCAAAACAATCGATTATGCAAAAGTAAGACGCCTTATAGATGAGGTGCAAACGATCGATGTTTATTGTGAAAATAAAAAGATAGATAGCTTCGGATGTAGTGATATGAAAGCAGGTCTTGGACGTGTTTTTGATGTAGATATGCGCGGAATACTCTATGATGTGCCAGATGCGTATCAAGACAAAATTGAAGCTATTGGGTTTAAAGATGCAAAGACAGGTGAAGAATTACCACGAACTTTTGTAGATGTGATACGAAAAGACGATGCGAAGTATAATGAGTTAAGTTTTATGAAGAGTTTGGAGGAGCCGATAGATGAGGAGAAGATTAAAGATCTTTATTGCCCGAATGCTATTGGATTTTTGGCGACTGAGGAGAATTTGGAGGATGAGGAGTTTGTAGGGTATATAAATGAACTTTTAGGTAAATTCCCTGAACTTAGAATCAATGGATTTGTTTTTAATGAAAAGCAAAAACAACAAGCACTATTGTCTTTTCAAATTCAAAAGAATTTGTCATTCGTTATCATTAATAATATAACAGATCTTTTAAAAAATAGCGAGATCTATTTTGCATTGCAATACTCCAGTATAGATTTTGCAATTAGAGATTACATACAAGATCACACAGCAGAGATTTTGTTTTTAGATTATAGATCTAGTTGGCATGGTAAAGGTTTTGCACCAATCCCTCAAAAAGTGAAAACGAACGTGGAATTATTCGGAGGACATGATTACAAACAGTATAATTCATTGCAAGAGTTTTTTTATAGTTCTATTATGAAAAATCTTACTCAAACAAAGTATGTTTTTGATCAAACAAAAGATCTTTACCAACTCGTTTATTACGATACAATTGATTATGTCTTGCATATTCAAGGATTTAAAGAACTTTATCTTAAATTTAGAACGATTCTGAATAGAATAAAATGAGAAAAATGCAAACTAGTTTATATATCAACGAAATATCGCAAGAATATATTGAAAAATTTCAACAGGCTATTAAGCAAGGGGCTATTTCAATAGAAGAAAAGAGAGAATGCCTGTGTGGAAGTAAAGAGTTGTCGAACCTTGAAGCGAGTGACCGTTTTGATTTAGCTTTTCAAAGTTATTTATGCTCTGCATGTGGCTTGATTTTTAGAAGTCCAAGAATATGTGAGTCTTCTTTGGCAATGTATTATGAAAAGTATTATCATCCTATTAATTATGGTAGAAAAGACCTAGCAGAACAACAAGTACTCTTTAAAAAAGGGCAAGGAGAAAAAATATATCATCTCTTGTCCCCCTTTTTTTCAAAGAGACACAAGCTTAAAGTTTTAGAACTTGGAGCTGGGACAGGAAGTGTATTAGAAGAGTTACTATTTGAAGCCAAAAAATTTGACAAAAAGCTCGAAGTTACTGCTTTAGAATATAGTAGTGCCTGTATTCAAGAGTGTCAAAAAAGGAATCTTCAAGTGTTTCAAGGTGGATTAAACAAACTTGAAGAACTCGGGGAAACATATGATGTAATTATTTTAAGCCATGTTTTTGAGCATCTTTTAGATCTAGAACAAAGTTTAGGGATCATAAGGAAGTCTTTATCGCAGGAGGGACTCTTATATCTTGAGGTTCCTGGGGTTTATGCGATTCATCGTACCCACCATTATTCCTATAATTACAAGTTATATACAACACATTCGCATAATTATGATTTTACTCGAAAAACTTTACAAAAATATGTTGAAAAAGAAGGGTTTATTGAACTCTACGGAAATGAAAATGTAGAAGCTGTTTTCATAAAAGGGAAAGTACCCACCAAAGTAGAGGGTTCGCAAAATTCTTTAGAAGCTCAAAATATATCATTTTATCTCTCTTTTCTAGAAAATAATCGTGAATATTTTCTCAATCTATATCAAAGGACAAAGCATCTTATTCGTGGCAGGTATGAGAATGCAAATTATGATTTCTCTTGTCGCATGAATAGCTTTTATACTTTCATACAACGACTTCAAAAAAGTAAAAAAAGCTTTGCAATTTATGGTTATGGAACTATAGGAAAATTATTATATAAAGAGCTTGGAAATTTAGTAGTATTGATTATAGATAAAGAAAATTATGATAATAAACAGGTATATGCTCCAGAATACCTTTTAAGGAATTCATATGATAGTGTTCTTATAGCTGTTTTCGGAAGAGAAGATGAGATTGTTACGAGTTTATTAAAGCTTGGAATAGCTCAAGATAAAATCCAGACTGTAGAGCTGTAATGAAGCAAAGCGTTAAAGTTTCAATAGTTGTTCCTGCATATAACATAATGAACTATCTTCAAAGGTGTTTGGATTCTTTAGTCGAGCAAACTTTTCAAGATGTTGAGATTATAGTCGTTAATGATGGCTCAACAGATACAACGAAAGAATTTTTAGATGTGTACGAAAAAAAGCATAACCGTGTAAAGGTTATTCATCAACAAAACCAAGGCTTAGGAGCAGCTAGGAATAGAGGAGTGTATGAGTCTATAGGGGAGTATTTGCTTTTTGTTGATGGTGATGACTATGTGGACTTGCAAATGGTGGAACGGCTTTATGATGCAGCCATAGAATCAAAGGTAGTGATTGTAAGTTGTCAGTATGCTCGTGTAGATGAAAAAGCTTGCATAAAATACTTTTCACCTGAAGTTCAGGCTAGAAATGCCAAAGAATATCTTCATGATTGTTTAACAATGAAACAATCCTTAACTGTTTGGAATAAGCTTTACAGAAGAGATATATTTATCAAAGATGGACTTGTCTTTGAAAATACGCTTTATCACGAAGATATATTATTTACTTGTCAACTTGCAATACAGCAGTATTCAATGAAACATTTGAACGAGGTTCTCTATTATTGGGTTGAGCGTGAAGCGTCTATATCAAGTTCGATTACCGTAAAACACATACGAGATCGCATTAAAATTTTAAAAATAATTCAGAGAAATTTACACGAGAAGGCACTTTATAGAGAGTATAAAGAGGTTTTTATGGCCGGCTGTTTACAAACAGTTATATATTTTTTAGATCTCGATAATACAACAACTCAAACACAACTTATAAATTCGATTTTAGATTTTGTAGAAATTCCCCTTCTAAAAGAAAAATATTCTCAACTGTATTACAAATATTTAGTAATAAAGCAACATAAAAAAAGGAAAGATATGCCAAAAGATTTTTATGAAGAGAACTTGATCGACAACAGTTCCACAAATTATGATTTTTCAAAAAAACTCAATCGTCTTCATACAAACATGAAGTTATACAAAGCAAGAGAATTAAAAATTGCACTTTATGGAAATGGTTTAGTAACCCAGATAATAGCACCGCTCCTTCAAGAAGAACTTGTAGTTATAGCAGATCAGAATAGTAATCAAAACTCTATATATGCGTCTGTAGTCCATCCATCAGATCTTAAAAGCTACACTTTTGATATTCTTCTCATCACAGTTTTGGGCCGAGAGATAGAGATTAAACAAGACCTTATAGAAAGCTATGGCCTATCTGAAGAAAAAATTGATTTTATAAATCTTGTAGAAGATCATCATCTTGCGATGCCGATAAAGCAAGAGGAAAGATCAAAACTTAAAAGTTTAAAAGATAAATATAAAGGAAAAAGATGTTTTATTATAGGGAATGGTCCCTCTTTGAATAAATGTGATCTTTCTCTTTTGGAGGATGAATATACTTTTGGAGTAAATGGAATCTTTTACAAAACAGATGAGATGGGATTTAAACCAACCTTTTATATGGTAGAGGATAACCATGTTGTCAACGATAACCTTAAGAGAATCAATCAATATGAATGTGCATATAAATTTTTTCCATCAGTGTACAGAGAGAAGATAGTAGCAACTAGCAATACATATTTTTTTACAGCTGATATGGGGTTTTACAACGAAAATCATCCATTTTTTTGCCGACCACGCTTCTCGTATGATTTCTCTAAGCAGGCATACACAGGACAAACTGTAACATATATGCAGATACAGCTTGCTTATTATTTAGGATTTAGTGAGGTTTATTTAATTGGGATGGATTATAACTATGATGTTCCAAAAACGACTAAAATTCAGGGCGTGACATATGAATCACAAGAGGATGATCCAAATCATTTTCATCCTGAATATTTTGGTAAGGGAAAAAAATGGCATGATCCAAAACTAGATCGTGTAGCATTAAACTATGAAAAGGCAAAAGAGGTGTTTGCACAAGAAAATCGTGTTTTGAAAAATGCCACTATTGGTGGTAAGTTAGAAATTTTTGAGAGAGTTGATTACAACTCACTATTTTAAACTATGGAACTATTTTTAGCTATTTTAGGCATCATACTTTTATTTTTTTTAGCACAGCTTTTGATTTTTAGAGTGCAAAAGATCTATAATTTATGCTTAAGAACACAACTCTATGATTATGCTAAGTGGGTAAAAGAAAAACCAAAAGTATTAATTATGGGAAGTAGTCATGCTCGTTCACAGATCTCTCCTCAAGAGATAGCGAAGCATTCAAAAAAATATAGATATGAAGAGATCTATAATATTGGAGCGGATGCTGCTTGCCCTTTTGCGATGTATACAACGTATAAAAAAAATGAAGCACAGTTTGACAAACTAGAGCTTGTTTATTATACTCTCGATCCACATTTACTAGGTGAAAAATATTATCTTTATACAAAATATGAGAAGATTTTTTTGTCGTTAAAGCAGTGGAGATATTTTACAAAGCATCATAAAAACTATTTGAAATTGCATCATCAAGAGAGTAATAAATACTTTTTTCCAAGTATCATTTTTTTTCATGCTCTTGAGTTTAGACGACCGATTTTTTCAGGAAGAAATAATGGCTTTAATCCATTACAACATAAAGAGTTTCAACCTTTTAGTAAAGACAAAGTAGCAAAGTATATATATGAGCCTTTAGATGTATTTCCTGTATCTGAGTTTTCACTCTATTATCTTTGTCAATTAAAAAAAGAGATAGAACAAAAAGGGGCAAAGTTTATTTTCTTATTGACACCTACTTATTCTTGGGCACATTTTTATAAACAAGAAGCAGATTCGTATGATCAGAAACTCATAGCGCAACTTGAGAAAAAAAGTAGCAAGGGGATTGTTTTAGGCTCTCTTTTTGGTGAAGATTTTGGGCTTTTATTTAAGGACTATCAAGATGATACACATTTATCGGAAACAGGCGCAATCAAGTATACAAAAAGTATTTTTAAAAATATAGACGACCATCATCAGCTAAAAGAGAAACCTTTTAAAGCTACATATCATTATCGTTTGGAAAAAAGTTTTTAAAAGATTTAATATATTTATACTTTTGCATTAATGTAATATTGTTGTAGGCAAAAAAAGCAATATTGTTGAAATACGCTGCTTCATAGTCGTTGATAGAGTCTCCAATAAGAATCACTTCCTTTGTGTCGTAATGATTGCTTCTTAGTATATTGGACACTATTTCATTTTTTTTTGCGGGCGAACCATTTATTGATAAAAAATATTTTGTTAAATTTAACTGTTGACATATATATCGTAAGTCTTCTTCATCAGCACCAGAAGCTATATGCATAGAATATTTTTGATGATTTTTTTTAATAAAATGTACTGCATCTTCAATAAGGTATTTGGGATTGGTGAGTTCTTCTCTTGTAAGTTCAGAATATTTTTTTGCATAATTCTGTATCTCTTTTTTAGAAATACTTTGATACAGAATATCCTCAAAAAAAAATTTTATTTTTAAATACCTAGAAATCCCACCATTCTTTTTATGATAATCTATGAATTTTTCAACCTGCTCGTTTGAAAAGCTTTCAAATAATTTTTTAAAAGCTTTTGTTTTTATAGGTACAGAATCTAGTATAACCCCGTCAAAATCAAAAATTATATTTTTGATCATTTTACGATCTCTGCAATCACACTACAAGGTAGTCCATCACATTTCGCTATTCTAAGCGGTGCAATTATAACTTTATTGAAAATTGTATCGCTGTTCAGTTCTCTTAAGTCCATATCTTCTAAAAGCAATATAGGGTGTTTTGGGTTTAAAAAACTGCGGTGAGCCTCTTTTCCTAATATTCTATTTTGAAAACAAGATATTGAAATGGAATCAAATCCAAAAACTCTTATATTTGGAAAATTGTCCCTTATATAGTCCGCTAGCTTGGGATCAAATCCATAATTAGATTCCCAGAATGCTACAGTCTCTCTTTTATAGCAAATACCTGTCTTCACAACTAGTAATTCGTATCTATGTCTATCCGTAATATTTTCAAGCTCTTGAATGAGTTCTTCGTTTATTATAAGAGTTGTTGGATTGATTTCTAAGAACAGCACATTTTCAAAATGAAAATACTCTACCTCAAAATCCTCTATAGTTTGTCCATCTTCAAAGAAATGATATGGCATATCTATGTGAGTGCCAATATGCACAGTCGAGGATATACTGCTATCATTTGCTACATTACCATTTTTCATAGATGATTTTTGGATGAGCTCCACTTTGTTTCTATTTCCATATGTTGGTGTATTTTTATCGATAAGATGAGACAAGTAAAGAAGTCTAATGTTCATATTTGTCCTCAATATCTTTTAAACAATCAAACAAGCCCTGCCCCATATCTATATAAGGATTTGCTACAAGCTTTTTAGAACGTGTCGGCTGAAATGTATAAGGTGTTGTTTTATAGTGATTATGATAGCCGTCACTACTGAATTTTATTAAAAGTTTACCTCCGAGCATTTCTTGAATCATCTCAAAAAGCTCTTTTCTTTGCATTCTTTCAACCCCAGTTAAAATTATATGCTCATTCACAAATTCTCTAGATTCCATAACCTTTAATGATAGCTTTGCCACATCGGCAGCATGTATATATTCTCTAACTTCCTCACCATCACCGCTATGTTCAATTTTACCTGTAAGCATAGCGCTTTTGATAAGATTGTAAATATAGTTATTATGATACTCTCTTTCCCCATATACGGAACCATATCTTACAATTGTAAACTCTAAGCCAAACTTTTTATAGTACTCTTCTGTCAGTTTTTCAGAGGTTAGCTTGCTTATTCCGTAAAAAGATCCCTTATCACTCATAGCGTACGCACTGCTTGCATATATAAAACGCTTAACATGATGTACTCTGCAGGCTTCTAATATATTTAAATTGCCCATAACATTTAACTCAATTGCTCTTATTGGATTGGCAATAGCATCATCCAAGTTTGCAAAACCTGCAAAGTTGTAAACGATATCTGTACCTCCCACGACTGACAAAACAGCTCCTTGATCAAGTATATCTATTTTTTTGAAATATTTATGATCAATATATTCTGATGTGTTTAAATCAGCAGCAACGACATCATAACCATTTTGAATAAGTTCTTGGACGACATAACTGCCTATAAAACCACAGCCACCAAAGACCACCACTTTTTTAGACATTGCAGAATACCTCGTTTTTAAGTGCTTGATTGTTTTTGTACCTTACAGCTTCTTCTAGAGCTTGTACTTCCATATTTGTTCTGCTTTGGATTGTGCTTGCTCCCATATGACAAGTTAAAACTACATTATTAAGTTTTATTAGATCTCCTTGGTATGGTTCTTCCTCAAAAACATCTACCGCAGCTCCAGCAATAATATTTTGACTTAATGCTGTATAAAGATCGGCTTCATTGACTATGCCGCCTCTAGCGGTATTTATTAAAATAGTATGAGGCTGCATCATTTTTAATTCATTGATAGTTATATAATTTTGTGTATCCCCTTTTAATGGTACGTTTACAGAGATAATATCACTCTTGTTTAAGATTTCTTCTTTGGATACAAATGATATTTTATAAAGTTGTCCAAAAGTCAAATCAGGTTGTACTTCACATACCTTAAACTTGACATTAAACGGTGTGAGTAGATGAATGAGACTCTTGCCAATTCTTCCCATGCCAAAAATACCCACGGTTTTTCCATAAAGCAGTTCACCCATATGCCTGTTCCATATACCATTTTTAATAGCTTTGTCAGTGTAGGAAATTTTACGAGCCAGGTCTAGTATAAGACCTACGCATAATTCTGCTACAGCTATAGTTGGAGCATCTGGCGTATAAGACACTCTAACACCATATTTTTTGCATAAATTAAAATCTATACCATCAAGTCCTATGCCAACTCTTGCAATTAGCTTTAAATTGGGAGCATTTTTTAAAACATCTTCAGTGATTTTTTCTGTGCCAGCTATCAATACTTCTGCATCGTTTATATCTTGAGCTAACTCTTGTGTGGTGATCTTTCTACCGTATTTATTGACACTTAATTCTAATTGATTTTCTTGAATCAGCCGCATAGGTACAGTCGAAGTAGAACCAAATGGATGTGTTGAGACAAATAGTTTCATTATTTTATCCCTTCTTGGAGTTGTTCCATTCCATTCATTGCTGCATCTCTCATAAAGAAGTAATCTATTCCATAGGCTAAGAAGGTACATCCTTGATCTATCTTCAGTTGTAATTTTGTAGGGTCTGTGTCCACAACATGAAATCCCGATGGAATGTTGGCTTGCTTACATTTTTGTAAAACTATATCAATAGCTTTCTTAACATCATCTCTTTCAAATTCTCCAGGATATCCCATAGAACTGGAAAGATCATATGGTCCTATGATAGTGCCATCGATCCCTTCAACACTTAAAATATCATCAATATTATTTACTGCATTAATATGCTCAATTTGAGCTATTATGACTAACTCTTCATTAACCCATTTTTTATACTCTTGGAATTTCGTTCCATACCCTGATGCGCGGTAAAGCCCAACTCCTCTTTGCCCGAGAGGCGGGTACTTAGCATATTCTATTGCTTGAAGAGCATCCTTTTTCGAACACACCATGGGAACGATAATGCCATCTGCACCTATATCGAGAACGCGCTTAATAATCACCTCTTCATTTTTACTTACACGCACAAGAGCTTTCATTTTATTGGCTTGAATAGTTGTAATAAGACTTTGAAGACTTTCTAAGCCAATTGCAGTATGTTCTATATCAATAACAAGCCAGTCAAACCCTGCAAGTGCCATCACTTCTACACTCATAGGGTGCCCCATCATGATCCATGAGCCAATTGTTAGTTGATTGTTCTTTAGTTTTTGTTTTAAGCTCATAACGATTTCCTATTTGCATAAAGTAGTTGGGCAAGTATAAAATCTTCTGGCTCATCGATATCAACTGCCTCAAGTTTATTGACTTCAAAGAACTTAGGGTTTAAGCCAATACGCTTCTTGCTTGCATTTTTAAAAGAGTCTTTGGAAAAAATATAAAAGTTAGAGTTTTCCTCATAAAGTGGTTCTAAATCTTGTGTTCGTAAAAGCTCTTCTGGATTATGATTTATTGGCTTGACATCTTTGTCATAAAGTCTAGTTTGCACTTTTGTAACACTAAATAATGAATCATACTTCTCTAAATTTTCAAAGTATGTTTCAATAGCTTTATCGATTGTATCAGTTTTTAGTAAGGGATTTGTGCTATGAGTTTGAAGAAAGTATTTGCCATCAAGTTTACCTAAATCATGCTCTATGATAAGGTTCATAGATACATCCCCTCCTTGTATTTCAATAGGTCTCTTAATAATGAGTACTCTTTCTCCAAAATGTTTTTTAGCGTCTTTTGCTATCACATCACTATCTGTGTCTATTACCACATTATCAATATACTTTGAAGCTAAAAGTGAATGCATTACAGCATGATATAAAGGTGCACCATTAAAATTTTTCATATTCTTATTTGCTACTCTTTCTGAAATACCCTTCATTGGTAATAGTGCGACAAGTCTCATAGTTTATTCCTCTTACTGTGTTAAAATTTTTGTATATAAGTTTTTATATTTTTCTACAAGCGCTATGAGTGAGAAGTGTTTTTTCATAGTGTTTGCAGTATTCATCTCAAATAGCTGATTGTTTTGTTCTTTGCTGTATTGGATGATCTGATCTGCTAAGATATGTCTTTTATCGTATTTTACCAAGAAGCCATTAAAGTTATTTGTAACCATCTCCTTCATTCCCCCCGTTTCAAAACCAAAGTTTGGAGTTCCACTTGCCATAACTTCTAAAGCTGTTAGCGGAAAGTTATCGGCTAAGGTTGTGTTTAGGTAAATATCTGCACTTGCATAGTATTTATTGAGCAAGTAAGAATCCTGAATATATCCAGTAGATAAAAAGTCAAAATTCTTGAGGTATTTTTGAAGAGCTTGCTCATCTTTCCCTACAAACAAAAGAAACGGATGTACGTTTTGAAGCTTTTTAAGCACTAGAAGGGCTTCTTGAAAGCCTTTATAAGGATTAGCAAGTGTAGCAGCAGAAAATAAGATAATAAATCTTTCTTGTGGCAGTTTGAGCTCCTCTCGCAAAGCTTTTTTGTTATGTGGTTTAAAAACATCTGTATCTATTCCATTATGGATGATAGTAGGATACTCTTGGAGATAGCCTGTTTCATAAGCCATATCTGCTATCCACTTTGATGGGGCTACAAAGTGAATATTGCTGTTTTGTAAAACATATTTTTTGATTCTGTGAAATATAGAGGTAAAATCCAAGTTACGACCAAGTCCAAAGGAGTTAAGCTGGGGACATCTTTTGCAGAGACTAAGATATTGTCTGCACTCCAGAGGATTAATACATCCCCCGGTAAAAACGGAACAATCATGTATCGTCCAAACGATTTTTTTCCCTTGATCTGAGAGGTATTTGAGAGTGAGTGGTGAAACCGCACTTGTAATATCATGAAAATGAAAGATATCGTAGTGCTTGAGAGCATCATACTTTTTGAGCACCTTGCGTTCAAATGGAAAATATTCTTGAACACCGAGATCTAAAAGTCTGTGATAGATCTTTTTTTCAAAATCTGTATAGAGTGGAATTGTATCTGTGCTTGTACTTACTGATCGGGTAAAATGATCTACATTTATTTTTTCATTTCGTAACAGTTGTGTAAGCTGTGTAGCTACCTTGCTTGCACCTCCGCCCGAAGAGTCCGCCTTGCTGATCATAGCTATTTTCATAGATCACTCCCTATACAAACGAGTTGCTTTTGATGTTCTTGTGCAAACCTGATGATCTTGTCTTGTATCGCTGTAGAGTACACCCCGCTAGCCACAACAATTGTTGCTTTCTCTTTTTCTTGCAAGGCTTGTGAGAGTGAGACGACGTTATATCCTTCGAACTCAAAGGGCTTTACTTCCGCTCTTGTATCTATCACCGCTTCTATCTGTATTTTTCTTTCTTGAAGATGGGGCAGAAGCTGCGCAAAAAGTTCGCCTGCACCGTAAACCATCAGTTTTTTGAGCTGAACTCTATCAATTTTTTCAAGCAGAGTCTCTATTATCTCTTGGTTTGGATGTGTGCTTTGACCATAAAATTGTGCAAGGTAGTTGGGAGAGAGTTGCGTGATTGTTCCCTCCATCCAAGGAATGTCGGTTCTGTGTTTTATAGGATTATTTAGAAACTCTTGATGTGTTTTTTCTATGCCTTGTATCTGAAGGTAATTGAGTTTTTGTTGGTCGATAAGCTTGTAGATATGCTCACTCGCTTTTCCTTCATCATATTCTAAAGCTCCAAAAAATTGACTCTCTTGTTCCGTAGGAAGTTCTATGAGGCGTGCAAGTAAAAGGGTTAGTTTGTCTCGCTCAAAACTTTTTGCGGGAAGATTGTAGCTTTTTGCAAGCGCAAAGAAGAGTTCAATTCCTTTTTCAAACGCCTGAGTTATCTCGTGTATGGTGTGTTTGTTTGCGTTTGGCATGTAGGTTTGCGGGGTTGTTTTTGTGCCTTGTTTTGTGTAGCCATAGGTCGTCTCGCATATGCCATTTAAGAGAATCTCGATAAATTCGGGTGTTCTATGAATACTTTCTATGGCATGTGCTGTTTTTTCTGTAAAGGGCAAAAATGAAAGCACATGTTCTTCTAAGAGTTTTGCATAGCCCCCGGCATGTTGGTATAAAAGAATGTTGGTTGAGGGTCGCAAATCTTTTGGTAAAAAAGCAACCAAGCGTTTGATGATAGTACCGCTTCCGCCAAAGTCGATGAGAGAGGTCTCTGTATTGATTTTTAACTCTTCTAGGTAATGTGCTAAATACTCCTTTTGGATATTTAAAGCATTTTGAATCTTTGTTTTTTGATTTGTCATATCTTGTATGACAAGCAAAAGAAGGTTAGAATATTCTAAGAAAGTACCCTGAAGCTCATGACAAAGAAGCTGTTGGTAGGGTAGCAGCCTAGCATCTTGTATCTCTAAGAAAAAGCTTGCGTATAACTCTTGGAGTGTGAAGTTTTTATACATCGCAAAATTGGCACTTCCTATATCGTCTGCACTCAGTGTTAAAAAGTTCGTAGACTTTCTTGAAGCGTATAACAGATTTGTTTCGATTTGTGGGTAGAGCATTTTAAAGCACTTTTCAAAAAGAGCGCCTTCGCGCATAATAAAGCTGAGTTTTTCTCTTTGGTGTTTTTGACTTATATTGGCTAGCCAATGGCTAAATTCCCAAAGAATAGGAGCAAAAACAGAGCTAGCAATATCATGGTAAAATTTTTGTAAATCGTTTGTATAGGGGTTTAGAAGTGAGGTGAGGATTCTTACATGGCATGCGCTTTGAAACTCCTCTTTTGTATAGAGTTTTTCATGTTTGGCTCTTTGCTTTTGGGCTTTATTTTGACCGTAATAAAGAGTCTTTATACCGAAGTTTTGTGCAATGGCAATATCGGAACGTTCATTGTCGCCAATGTGTAAAAGCTCATGTGGTTCTATTTGTAATTCTTTTATGGCATGTAGAAAAAGTGAGCCTGTTGCTTTTGTAGCATTATGTTCATTTGACATATAAATTTTTGTTATTTTCTCTTTGGATGAGAGTTTACTTACAGCTACTGTAGCGACTTGTTCGGAGCTTAGATACATATCTGAGAGGAGAATTACTTTTTTACCCGCTTCTAAGGCAAAATCTATCCAGTGTTCAAGCTGGAGATTTACAACAAGCATCTCCTTTTCTGTCGCTAGTTCAATCTCTTGGAATCTTTTTTTCTCTTCAGTCGTTAGTGGAAGCTGATCATATATCTCGCAAAGCGTGATATCTTCTTTATAGGAGTGAATTCTTCTTGCAACTTTTTCTGCATTTTGGCGGTAGTTGTTAAATGTCGAGGGAATATCAAAAATAGCTTGGACTTCTGAATGTTCACCCATTGTCTCAAACACATTTTTAGCCTCCCCACACTTTCTAAAAAAGATAGTGTCGAAAATGTCAAAAGAGACCACCTTTATCTCTGGGTTTTTAAGTAACTCCGTAAATTTTTTTTCGATTTGTGAGTTTTGAAAAAGAGCTTCACAGGACATCTAGTACCCTCTGTACAACATCATCCATATCATAATATTTATATTCAGCAAGTCTTCCAAGAAGCATCAGATTTTTAAACGTTTTAGCATGAGCGACATATTGTTCATATTGGAGCTGATTTTGGGGTGTAAATATTGGATAATAGGGAGTGTTTTTATCTCGTATGTGCGCTTGTGGAAACTCTTTTAAAATGGTTGTGCTCGTGCTTGTGTAGTTATACATATGTTTAAACTCTGTTATACGTGTAAAGTCGTAATCGTTTGGATAATTAATTGTTGTTACTTTTTGAAAGTAGGGTGTGTTATATGTTTCAAATCGCATATCTAAACTCCTGTACGGAAGTTCTCCATAGCAGTAATCAAAAAGTGCATCAATTTTGCCCGTGTAGATTATGTCTCGTTTGTCAGTTTGGTCAAAAACAAATGGAGTCGAGAGTTTTACTTCTATATTTGGATGATCTAATAGATTTTCAAAAAGTTTTGTATATCCCTCTTTTGGGAGAGCTTGGTAGGTGTCATTAAAATATCTGTCATCTTCTCCTATAAATACAGGAACTCTTGCGGTTACTGCACTATCGAGCTCTTCTGGAGCAAGTCCCCACTGTTTAGCGGTGTAACCTACAAAGACTTTTGCGTATATGAACTCCGCAAGCTCCTGTAATTGTGTATTTGGATTTTTTTTGAGTTCTAAAATAGGCACTTTACTGTTTAGTGTATAGTTTTTCAAAAGAAGTTCAATGAGTTCTTCTGCTTTTGTTGGAGCAAAAAGAGAACGAATGGTAGTGAAATTAAAAGGAATAGAAACATTCTTGCCATCAATATGAGCTAAAACTTTATGCTCATAAGGGGTCCACTCGCTAAATTGTGAAAGGTAGTCCCAGACTTTTTGATTAGATGTGTGAAAGAGATGCGGACCATATTTATGTAGCAGAATATTGTTTTGATCTCTGTAGTCATAGCAGTTCCCACCTATGTGATCTCTTTGTTCTATAAGTAAGACTCTTTTTTTGTGCTTAGTGGCAAGTAAATTTGCACTCACTGCTCCTGCAAAGCCTGCTCCAACGACTATAACGTCATGCATTATCTAACCCCTAGAATTTTTTTTGCTTTTGTATTATCAAATTTTCCTCGAACACCATCAAGTACGGAGTGTGTAGCAAAGCGCAGTCGTTTGAACTTATGGTCATCATAAAGTAAGATATTTTTTATAAGTTCAAAATAGAGGAACAAAACATCGATATAGACTTTTTTTGTTTTAGCATATTTGAGTGCGATATGTATAGAGTTGCGTAGCCCAAAGTATTTGAGCCAAAGCATTTCAAAACGGATTCTATTCGCCTTAAGCCATAGAAACTGTTTTTCTATCTTTTCTTCTTGGCGTTTCTCTTTGTGGTAGATTGCTCCTTTGTTACATAAGAGGATTTTTCCTAGAGTTGCTAAGCGCAAACTATACTCCGTGTCATCGTGATGAATAAAAAATTCAGCTCTTGGAAGCCCAATCGTAGAGACAGAGGTTCTTGGCACCAAAATACCTACAAAAGAAGCCATATCTATCTCGGCAAACTCCTGAGCATAGACAGATGCATCAGGTTTTTGCTGAAATGCAGGGAGTGTGTTTTTATAGTCAAACATACCACGATGCCCATACGAAGAAAGGGAGTGCTGCTCTTTTGTGCCAATGTATGTAGCAGGTGCATATGCGGCATACTCAGGATAGCACTCAATAGCGTTTATCAAAATTTCTAAAGCATCAAGAGCAGGTTCTGCATCATCATCCATAAGCCAAATAAAGTCATAACCCTTTTCGTAAGCTCTTTTCATCCCTTCATAAAAACCACCTGCACCACCTAGATTTTGCTCAAGGCGAACATAGTTGATCTGTGAATAAGTGAGATAGCCATCTTCTAAGAGCTTAGAATCTGTTCCATCGTTTGAGGCGTTATCAATGAGTAAGATATCTGTTGGAAAACTTTGATTCAAAAGGGCATCTAGGCACTCTTTTAATAGCGTATAACGGTTGTAAGTTACCACAACGGTGCAAACTTTTATGTAATTATTATGCATTTTTTACATACTTCATTTGCATAGGTGTCGCAAAGTCTAAATCACAACACGCACGTTTACCTAAGACATCATCCAAATATTTTGGATGCAGACCGTTGCTTGGGCGCACACTTTTGATGTTTTGTTCCGTAAAAACTTCGCCTTTTTTGATGGGGCTACTCACATAGAGGCTACGGCAAAAACGACGGTTATGCTCGCGTTTTTCATTTAAGGCGTAATCAACTTTGCCTAAGAGTTTTTCGGTATCGCGTACCGCTTGGCTCATCGCTTTAAACTCCGCTTCATCGAGTGAAAAAGCTTGGTCGGCACTTGGGATAGATTTGTCTAGGATAAAGTGTTTCTCTATCACGCGTGCACCCAAACTTACCGCTACAACAGGAGCGACGATACCTAAAGTATGATCAGAAAATCCGCTTAGCACGCCAAAACGTTTTGCCAAATCGGGGATCATTTTGAGGTTGGCATCTTCAAGCGGAGCGGGGTAAGCGGAGGTGCATTGGAGTAAAATGATGTCGTGATTGCCCTCGGCCTTGCAGATGCGCACGGCGTCTGCTATCTCCTCCTCAGTTGCCACACCCGTGGAGATTATCATAGGTTTGCCTTTGCTTGCCGCGTAGCGGATGAGTTCGTAGTCGGTTATCTCAAACGAGGCGATTTTATAGGCAGGCGGGTTGAATTGCTCCAAAAAATCAACGGCACTTTTGTCAAAAGGGCTTGAAAAACATAAAAGTCCCACTTCTCGTGCGGTTGCAAAAAGTTCCTCATGCCACTCCCACGGCGTGTAGGCTTTTTCATACAAAGCGTAGAGATTTTGGTCGTCCCAAAGCTGTGTTCCTTTGATGATGAACTCTTCGTTGTTAGAATCAAGCGTGATGGTATCGGCGCGGTAGGTTTGCAACTTTATAGCATCCGCTCCTGCACGCGCGGCGGCACGGATGGTCTCTTTTGCCGTCTCTAAACTTCCATTGTGGTTGGCGGAGAGTTCGGCGATGATGAAGGTGCCGTCTTTAGTAAAATCAAAAGTGCCTATTTTCACTTGCTAACCTTTAAGAGTGATTGTAGTTCGAGGAGCGAGTCTATCTCTGCATGTGCCTGAAACTCCGCGGGTTTTTGCGCATCTCTAAACATCCCCTGCGAGATGCGTACGCTCTTAAACCCGAGTTTTTTTATCCCCACGAAATCTTTGTTGACATTATCGGCAATATAGACGATCTCTTCATTTTTTACCCCCTCTAACTGCGCGATTTTTAAGAAACAGTAGGGGGAGGGTTTGGCGTGGATTGTACCGTATCGGTGGGTAATAAAAGCTTTTTTCACCCGATTTTGCAGCCCCAAGGCTTTGATTTTTCTCTCTTGGACGAGTTTGTTGCCGTCCGTGACGATATAGAGCGGAATGTTTTGCTGTTCGTAATATTTGAGCATCGCCTCGGCATCGTCGTTGAGGCAAATTTTTGGCATGTGACTTCGGTAGATACTCAGCGCTTTTTTCACATCTTGTTTGGAGGTAAAACCAAAATGTTTTAAGGCGTTATCAAAGACTTTGCCTCTGCCGTCACGCTCTAAAGTCTCACACATCTTTGCAAACATGGCATGTGGGTTTTCTGGCATGTAGGCGTTTGCTACTGCCATGAAACCGCTTTTGACATAGGTGATTTCATCATAGAGCGTATCGTCTAAATCAAAGACTATTACCTTAACTTTCAAAGTAGCTATCCTCTTTGTTTTTGCGCACTTGGCGAATGATTTTTTTAGAGATGTGTACCTCAAAATCTTCCCCTTCTGCCTCTTGCAAAAACCACAAAAAGCTCTTGAGTCCTGCATACTCGCTGAGCGTTGAAGCGCCTCCAAAACGCGCATTGCACTCTATGAGAAAGGAGCCGTTTGCATTTTGTAACACTTGAAGCACGCTATGCCCTTGGATACCATGGCATGTAACAAACTCTGCAGCTTTTTTGGCGAGCGTCTCATCGTGCACGATGGTCGTTACCTGCGATTCGCCATCCACGACGAGATCGCGCGTACGCACCACAACCCCTCTACATGCCATGAACCTATCGACATAACAATCGATGCTATACTCTTGACCCTCGATAAAAGGCTGAAATATCGGCTCTTGAAGTTTCATGGCATGTGCGAGTGCTTCTGCTTTTGAGACATTACATGCCATGCTTTTTGCCCCTGCTCCAAAACGCTCTTTGACTACAAAACTTTTTGCGCTTAGGGTTTGTATATCGAGTGTTGTCGGTATCGCCCAAGTACATTTGTCTTGTTCGTAAAAGCGGAGTTTGTCGTAGCAAAAAAGTACGGCATCTTCATCGGCGACAAAAACA
>Ga0265295_1003427_pt1 | contig 23135 bp, 17 predicted proteins | sample Munlansysbiofilm_FD_192503 | JGI IMG/M metagenome (GOLD analysis project Ga0265295, IMG submission 192503) | Leachate microbial communities from a municipal landfill in Southern Ontario, Canada - Methane capture system biofilm | ecosystem: Engineered > Solid waste > Landfill > Unclassified ...
CAGATGTTATATATAAACTAGGGGTATGTCATTTGATACTTATGAAAGATCGCTCAAAGGCGGTTCCCTTCCTCGAGAAAGCCTCAACCATGAAAGGAGTTATTGATTTTGTGTGGTTTGATCTAGGTTCTGCCTACCGATATACCCATCAATTCGACAAATCAAATGAAGCTCTAACGAAGTTTCTCTCCTTAACTCGGAATTCGACCGATAAGGAACTGTGTGAGCTGATGCTTATTCAGAATAAGAATGCACAGCAGTTGCTTAAATCGCCACATGATGTTGAGTTTATTAATTTAGGATCGAATGTTAATTCAATATATGACGATTTTGCTCCCTATGTTTCGCGCGACAACGAATGGATGTTTTTTAACTCCAACAGGATTTTTAATAAAGTAGAAGATATGTACATTGTAAACGTTCATAATGTGGAGTTTAAGCGAAATAAATGGAGACAAGCGGGGCGATCAAAATATGTTAATAGTGCCGAGGATAATGTTGTAGCCGGAATGAGTGCAAGTGAGGATATTATTTTTGTAAAACCCATGCGTTATACTCTTTTTGGAGATATTATTTCAGCTCCAATTTCAGACGGAAACATCAGCGGTCGTTCTTATACATTGCCGGCACCCATAAATACTAGAGACGAGGAGAGCGGTGCAACACTTTCACCCACAGGTGACACGTTAATATTTTCCAGCGATCGAAAAGGGGGCGAAGGAGGATTGGATCTTTACATGTCCATTAAATTACCCGATAATAGTTGGGGAACTCCACAAAATTTAGGCAGTCATATAAATTCAAAATTTCATGAAGATTTCCCCATGTTTTCTGCCGACGGTAAAACCCTTTGGTTTGCTAGCAATGGCCCCGCAAGTATGGGAGGATTCGATATATTTGTATCAAAATGGAATGCTTCCGAGGGGAGATGGTCGTCACCCAGAAATCTTGGATACCCAATTAATAGTTTGTACGACAATCTAGCGATCTCTTATACTAATAATGAGCGTTATGCCTATGTGTCCGATGTTCGTTCTGAAGGATATGGCGGAATGGATATCTATCAGGTTGTATTTAAAAAAGAAGCCCGAAGCATTTATATACTCAGAGGCATAATTAATAAAGGAACAGCTTCAGAACCTATATTATTGACAGATAGTGATTTAGTTCAGATCGCCCTGCTGGATTTCGATTCAAAAGATGTAATTGGAAAGTATAAGTTTGATTATAGCTCTAACAGTTTTTTTGCTGCTATTCCTCCAGGAAAGTATATCCTAAAAGTTGAATCGTCAAGTTGCATAGCCTTGGAGTATGAATTTGATATTGCAGATATGCATGCTACTGAAGAATTTGAAATCGAAACACTTTTTTTGAATAGTAAATAAGTTTTTTGTTCTCACCTAAACTATAATAAAATTTACAATGGACATTAATTTAAAGAGGCCGTTAATATTTTTCGACCTCGAAACGACGGGCATCGATGTAGCCACTGACCGAATTGTTGAAATTGCTTTACTCAAGATCTTTCCTGATGGAAGAGAGGAGACTTATGAAAAAAGAATCAACCCAGGCATGCCAATTCCTCCTGAGACTACTGAAATTCATCATATTACCGATGCCGATGTTGTCAATGCTCCTGTTTTTAAGGAAGTTGCGAAAGAAATTGCGAGGTTTATTGAAGGTTGCGACCTTGCTGGATATAATTCAAATAAGTTTGATGTTCCACTTTTAGCCGAAGAGTTGATGCGTGCAGAGGTTGATTTCGATTTGCGCAAATGTAAATTTGTGGATGTGCAAAATATTTTTCATAAAATGGAAAAACGCACTTTGGCAGCGGCTTATAAATTCTATTGTAATCAAGATCTCGTGAATGCACATTCTGCAATGGCAGACACCCGAGCTACCTACGAAATATTAAAAGCTCAACTCGATCGGTATCAGAATGTTCCATATGAAGATAATAAGGGGAATACGTCAATCGAAGTGGTGAACGATGTAAACGCTCTATCGGAGTTTACAGCACATACGAAAAATGTCGATCTTATGGGGCGTGTTGTTTTTAACGAACAGGGAGTTCCGGTGTTTAATTTTGGAAAGTATAAAGGTACGTCAGTATTGGAAGTATTTGACAAAGACCCAGGCTATTATGGTTGGATATTGAACGGTAATTTCCCTGCATTTACCAAAAAAGTACTTACGGAAATCAAGTTGAGTCGTTTTCAAAAATAGATCTGTTCTGATATCCTTGTTTTGACTTATATGCTGTTTCAACTCCAAAGAAATTGTTTTCAGTTATGAAAATTATATGTATTGGTCGGAATTATTCGGAGCATGCTTCGGAATTAAATAATCCGGTTCCAACAGAACCGGTTTTTTTTCTTAAACCCGACACCGCTTTTCTTAGAAACAATCAACCATTTTTCATGCCCGATTTCTCCAACGACGTGCACTACGAAGTTGAATTGGTGTATCGTATATCAAGAGTTGGACGCAATATTTCGGAACGCTATGCCCACAGATACATATCCGGAATTGGAGTTGGGATTGATTTTACTGCGCGTGACATTCAGAATCGTTGCAAGAAACTAGGTCTTCCATGGGAAATTGCCAAATCGTTTGACGGTTCAGCACCAGTGAGTAATACGTTTATTAATGTCGAAGATTTTGACGATCTGAATCAAATATCTTTTCATCTCGAAAAAAATGGTGTGCTTGTGCAGAAAGGAGTTAGTGGCGATATGATATTTAGTATTGACAAAATAATTGCCTATGTTTCTAAATTCATAACCCTTAAGATTGGCGATCTGATTTTCACGGGTACTCCTGCGGGTGTTGGAAGTATCGCTATTGGAGACATCTTAACTGCTTATATTAATAACGAATTATTGCTTAAAACAAAAGTCTGCTAGCCTGTAACTAAAAACAGACGATCAATGGCAAGGTAAAGTTCGTTGCGAATAATTGGCTTTTGAAGAAAATCAGCAAATCCCATTTCGATAAAGCTTTGCTTTTCAGATGCTAAGGCATGGGCTGTTTGCGCAATGATTGGGGGACAATGCGGGATTTTCTTTATTTCGTGAAGCGCGTCTATCCCATCCATTTGTGGCATTTTTATATCCATAATAACCATGTCGAACCGGAATATCTTAAAGAGTTCTAGTATTTCTTCCCCATTTCGGGCATGACTAATTTTGGCTTTTGTAGGTTTTATATAGTTTTTCAGCACCTCGAAATTTATATATTCGTCTTCGGCAATTAAAATGTGTTTGTTCGCCCAGTATGGGGCATCGTGTTTTTTCTCCACGCAAGAGACTTTGTTTAGAGACGGTGCAGCAAATAAGAGTTGGTGAATGCCCGGTTTTTCCTCATTGTGTTTTATGGTTAATCCGTTGCTTTTACTGGCCCGAACAAGTTCAAGGAGCTTCTCTTCTGTTTTGTTTTCTGCCACTGAAAACACATTTGAATAAAACTCTTGGATTTTATTTCCAATGTTATTGTAGATCGATGAATTGCGGTTGTCGATGATGTTGAAAAACAATTGGTTGTCATTTATTATATTGCCAATTGTAATGGTCCCTTCCGTGTCAGTATCAAGCAATAAGTCTAATAATAATTGAAGAAGCGTAATGGATATTTGATGTTTATCGGTCTCTAGTTCATCGCTAAATGATATATTGTATTGAATTTTTGCTTTGTTGTTTGAATGATTTTCCTTTATAAAATGCTCTATTTTATGGGTGATTTTTGACACATCGTTTTTATGTGCTCTTTTAATTGATTTATCGTCAATAAATGAAAAGGTTGTGTTCAATATACGTTCCATTGATTTTGCAGTACAGTGGATTTTCTGTATGTAAATTTCCTGTGGTGAATCAGCCTCTGTGTCTTCAAGAAGTAGATTTCCAATTTGAACAATCGATTTTATGGACTCGTTTGTATCCACTTTTAATGCTTTTAAAGCGTCTTGCATATTTTTAATGGTTTCAAAATAACCATCCTTTTCCATTGTTATTTCTTCTAGTGCTTCTGTATTATTTTTATTCGATTCTGTAAGTATTCTAATTGTTTCGTTTAGTTGATTGATTGTTTTGTCCTTTAATTTCACACACTCGTTGTTGTCCTTTTTTTGTTTGATGATTTTTGAAAATAAGTAGGTTAACACTAATCCTAAAAGGATAAGCAAATAGACAATCTCCTTTACATGTTGCTTTATAACTTTATCTTGTTCTTTAATAAACAATTGTGATCCTCGATATTCTTTATCTCGAATCCCTGTTTTATGAACAAAAGAGAGTTTTGAAATTTTCTCTTCCCTATTTTGAGCGACTAACGAATCCGATAATTTTATATATTTATCGGCATATAAGAGTGCACGTTTGTAGTCTTTTTGCTGCTCATGTGTTTTGGAAAAGAGAGAATAAAGTTTTTTTTTGATTTCCGGAATATGGTCAATTTTTGAATCTGCTTGAATTCGCAGAAGATAAATTTCAGCGTCAAGAGGTTTGTTTTTGTTCAGCCATATTTCCGCAATAATTAATTGCGATAAAATAATATCAATGGTTGATTTTTGGTTTCGAGCAACTTTGATCGCTTTGGCTGCATAATTATACGCTGAATCGTTTTGGTTTTGGTTCAGATAAAATGTTGCAATCCGTTCAAAAGATTGAATTTGTCCTAAATTGCTATTTATTGCAATCCTATTTTTTAGGGCTTTTTTGTAAAAATAGAGCGCGCTGTCTGTTGTTCCGTATTCTTCGTGGATCTGTCCTACATTGTCTAAAATATATGATATTTGAAATGTATCGACCGATTTTTCCGCATATTTTAGTGCCTGATTCATGGAGCTAATGGTCATCTCTTTGTTTTCCATTTTTAAATAAAGAGAAGCTAATGCATTTAAGGTAAACATCAACGGTTCAGGCTCATTCAAATTATTTCTTATGTTGTATGATTTCAATAGGAACTCAAGGGCTTTGTCGTATGCTTCCCATTTTGTTAATAAGATCCCAATCCGATTGTAATTAACGGCAAGTCGAGGCAATTCCGACGTGGTCGATAAAATAGAATCAATTTTCATAAGTGCTAAATAGGATCGCAGATAATCTTTTGTGTAAAAGGCTGCTTGGCTTTCCACTTCGAATAGTAACGACTGATCCATGTCAAGAAATACATTTTTTGCAGAATCTACGATTCTTAAACTTTTGTGGGGATCTTTGCTTAGACACTCATTTGCATCCCGTATGATCTTGTAATAATCGGGTATTGAATCGTGACCATTTAAAGTTATGGTGCAAAATAGCAGAATGAAAACAATACTTGAGTAAAGTCTTTTTCTCATGGAGATTTGATATTATAGCAGTGGTTTTTACATTCGTAAAGGTCGCTAAGGCATCAATTTCTATGCCATAATAATCTGTAGAATAATGGAATAGCGTTCTTTCTTACGCAATTCAGTCACGGATTACTTGTGTAACAATTATAGATTTTTAAGATATTTTACAATTTCATAGGATAAGTATCCGCTTATTCCCAGTATGAGAATAAGTAGAATTGTTTTGTCCAGTTCAATCCCTTCTGTGAATGATATTATTGTTCCAACTGTCGATATTACAATAAATAAAAGGATTGTAATTATTAATGCTGATATGGCAAATAACCGATATAGGATTTTTCGGCGTGCTTTTTTTTCTCGAACAGGACGTTTTCTTAGCATATCGCGAATGCTACGTCCAATAACAAAAGCAACAGCTGTAACAGCAATCAGGAAGGCTACTTGGTTCATTTTTAGTGTTTCTTGTAAGTGGATTTCTGCGCCGTAAAAATAGGCATTTTTTTACTCTGAAGTCCGATTTTAATCACTAGATGTTGATTGTGAATTGGGATTGAAAACTCTTAGTCCTCTTTATTTTTGTTTAATGCAAATTGGTTTGATCAAACTAAATCGTTAAATTTGACAGGCTATTATAATTGGGATTTGGTATGAATTTTACGGATAATAAACAGTTACAACTCGCTTTAGAGTTTGTTGAATATACAGGGCGCAATATTTTTCTTACAGGAAAAGCTGGAACCGGGAAAACCACGTTTTTGCATTATATTAAAAAGCACTCAACAAAACGTTCTGTGGTTGTTGCTCCAACAGGCGTAGCAGCTATTAATGCCGGGGGAGTTACTATTCACTCGTTTTTTCAAATTGCACCAGGAATTCTTTTGCCTGATGTGCAAATAAACCGTGACGATGATAGTGCCGGGTTTAGACGAATTAACAAAGAGAAAGTAAATATTATGCGTAGTCTCGATCTCTTGATTATTGACGAGATCAGTATGGTTAGAGCGGATCTGCTTGATGCTATAGACGGCGTTTTAAAACAATATAGAAATAATAGCAAACCTTTTGGTGGTGTGCAGCTCTTACTTATTGGCGACCTGCAACAGTTGGCACCAGTTGTTAAGGACAACGAGCGGGCACTCTTACAAGAGCATTACAGCTCATTTTTCTTTTTTGGAAGTCGAGCGCTACAGCAAACGAACTATATTAGTGTCGAGTTGCAGCATATTTATCGTCAAACCGACCAGACCTTTGTTGATCTGCTAAATAAAGTGCGCGATAATCAACTCGACATGTCGGCACTTGAAAAATTAAATAGTCGTTATAAGCCCAATGTATCGTCATCCGAAAATGTGGGATATATAACATTAACTACGCATAATTATCAAGCACAGCAAATTAATGAAGTTCAATTGTCAAAAGTGCCCGGAAAACCACAAAAGTTTTTGGCAGGTTTATCGGGTGATTTCCCCGAGGGAGCTTATCCAACCGATTCCAGTTTGGGTCTGAAAGTTGGAGCGCAGGTGATGTTTGTGAAAAACGATCCTTCGCATGAAAAACAGTTTTATAATGGGAAAATAGGAATCATCACACATATGGACGATGATGCTATTTATGTTCAATGTGAAGGGGACGATGCTGCTTTGACGGTAACTCCATTAACATGGGAAAATCGACGATATACGCTCGATGCTACAACGAAGGAGATCACTGAAAATGTGATTGGAACGTTTACGCAAATTCCACTCAAACTAGCATGGGCTATTACAATCCATAAAAGTCAGGGTTTAACCTTCGAGCGTGCCATAATTGATGCGCAAGCTGCATTTGCCCATGGTCAGGTTTATGTCGCTTTAAGTCGATGCAAAACCATGGAAGGGATGATATTGAGCTCGCGTATCGAAACTTCGAGCATCCGAAACGATAACAGTGTGCTTGGATTCACAAAGAATATCTCTGAAAATCAACCTGATGAGCAGCTTTTGAAACGAGCTCAGTATGAGTTTCAGCTTGGATTGTTGCACGATTTGTTCGACTTCTCGAATTTGAGAAAACAGATATACACGTTAAATAAAATTGCAAACGAAAATCTCAATATCCTTGATGCTTCTTTTGGTCCCATATTAAAGAGTGTAATTGAAGTTGTGAATCGTGATTTTTTTGAGGTCGGAAAGAAATTTACGGGCGAAATAAACAAACATGCAGCAACACTGGGTCAAATTGAGAATAATCTGATGTTACAGGAACGAATTAAGAAAGCAAGTATCTATTATTTACCTAAAATTAAGGTGGAAATTATTGATAACTTAGCTAAAATAGATTATGATACGGATAACAAGCAGGTAAAGAAGAGTTTAACAGATATTGTTGCAAAAATTGAGATGGAGTTGCACATAAAAGCACAATGTTTGGCTGTATGTGAAATTGGGTTTAGCACATCTGTTTTTCTGGAAACTAAGGCCAAGGCATCCATTGAGGATTCCGCAAAACGACCAAAGTCGGTTTCTAAATTATCGGCAGACAAAGCACCACTGGAGGCCTCCAATAATCCAATGCTTGTTGAACTGTTGAAACAGTGGCGAAACATGGCCGCCGAGGAGCTTAATGTTCCCATTTACATGATATTGCCTCGAAAGTCGATGATTGAAATCTCCAATCGTTTACCGGCCGATTCTAATGCACTTCGTTCCATTCATGGGCTGGGTAAAATTAAAGTTGATAAGTTTGGAGCCGATATCGTTTCCATAGTTATGGAATATTGTGCCAATAATAATTTAAAACCCAACTATGGAACCAATGAACGAATTGAATTTAAACCCAAGGAGAAAAAAAGACCAACCCGAGAGATTAGTTTTGAAATGTTTCAGGATGGCAAAACAGTGGAGGAGATTGCGGCTGAACGCAAATTGGTTGAGACTACTATCCACGGGCATTTAGTTCCTTATGTTCAATCGGGCGACATTTCAATTGATCAGTTTGTTACTCCCGACAAAGTCGCTTTGATTACCAACTATGTTAGTGAGTCGAAGGACAAAAGCTTGAGTACCGCAAAGGAGGCACTTGGAAATAGGGTGTCATTTTCGGATCTGAAATTTGTTTATGCCCATTTAGAATATACTAATAGTGAGCTTTGATGGATCAACGTTTTTGATTCAATTACACGCAATATAGTTTGTGTCGGTTCCTTTTGTTTGTTGAAAATCCAAAAAGTGTTGATTATGAGCAGTTTATTGAAAAATAAAAGAGGCGTTGATAAATGACAATTAAAAAATAGAATGTAGATTGGCAGATATCTCGATCCTTTTTGTTGAAATTAATTTGCAATCTCAATTATTTAGCAACCACCTTACGAACAATGTTTTTCTTTTCTTTTATTTGCAGAATTGTTTGAAATATATTGAAGGCAGAATACGCTTTCGATGCATTGCCCAATTCAATTAGCAATTGCGACGGTTCTAAGTCAAGGCCTAATTCCCCGCCTTTTTTATTTAGCCAACGATAATAAGTGAAGTTGTTATTGTTGTGATATTTCGCACATCCTGCATTATTTATTGCTGTTTGATTCTGGTATAAACCAAAATAATTGGTTGTTGTATCACTGGAAAATAGGTCGTTACCGCTTTTAAAATAGCTTGCATTCGACAGCGCCATATTAAAAATAGTGGGAAAAATATCTTTATGTGATCCAAATCGTGTGGTGTCGATATATAATTCTTTTTTATACTTTTCAGGAACATACATAATTAGGGGTACGCTATACAGTTTCATGATATCTTTATCCGTAAACCCGAATAAATTACTGGATAAATGCGAACTGTGATCTCCGGTAGCTATAATAATGGTATTATCGGCTAATTCGGAGTTGGTAATTTCGTGAATCAACCACCCCAAAGCATCACACATATATTGGTAACAAACAAAGGTTTGACGGGTTGCTTCATCGGTCGAATTGAGTAATTTTTTTATTTCCCCCTTCAAATTTAACGGCATAGGTTTGTAGTGCAATGGATATTTATACGGCGTATGATAAGTGATTGACACTCCATAAATAAATTGCGGTTTATCCTGTTTCTCATGTAATTTTTGAACAATTCTTTCCATTAGAAATTCATCATACACACCCCACTCATGTTCCTCGATGGCATTGGGACAATGCTTTTTAATATCGGCACCTCCCTCAAGTTTATTAAAGCCCTGTCGAGGTAAAAATTGATCTAAATTTCGCCAATTAAGCCGACCTCCAGTAATAAATGTCGTTTCATATCCACTTTTTAAAAAGGGAACTATCGACGATGATGGAAAGGAAACATTCAAATACTCCGATTGAGAAAGGGGCGACAAGGGACTATTGACAATTAACCCATCCATGGATAAAATAGTGAGATTACGACAGGAGAGGAAATTCTGGAATACAATACAGTTTTTTAACTCTTGTTCTAGTGAACCCAATAGATTAAAGTTTTCAGAGTGCAGATTAAAAAAATAAGTGCTCATGCTCTCCATTTGCAGAAAAACAATGTTGGGTGGGTTTTCTGCAAGAAAGGGATCTTCAGACGTTTTTACGAAAGAAATACTATCTAAGGTTATGGGTGAAACGGTAGAATCGTTTTCAGAACCAAAATATCGAATGTAATCGGACAATAGTTCTGTGTTATTTTTAAACCCGAATTTTTCTAAATAGGTATGCTGTGATATGTCTATTTGTCCTTTAATTTTCTCCTCAATGGCGTTTTTTAGAGCAAAAACTCCGTTAATAGGTATATTGTTGATAAATGTGTTTGGTGAAATGGAGGCTTCCATAAATTCCAAAGGCACATTCCCAAAAGAACACCGCATTCCTAACATAAATGCCAGCAGGAGCACGAAAGCATAGGAGGCTCTACTTAACCCTTTTGTAATTGTAAAGATTGATTTACTATAATAAAAACGTTTTGCTAATCTTTGAATTATAAATATTGCAACTATTAAAAACAGGGTGATTCTTATAACTGGATAATCTACCCAAATTGATTTCAATAAGGATTTTGTATCATCGTCAATCAGTCCAAACACATTAATATTAAAATGCGAAGAGAAAAATTTGTAGTAAAAGAAATTGGTAATACAAATGAAAACAACAAAGGATAAAACTAACGTTGAAAACCCGATGAAGATTTTATTAATAACCTTTTGTTCCTTATGCGTCCCCGTTCTTAAAAATAAATTAACTAGGCTCAATAGCAAAAGTAATAGAAGCGAAAAGGTTAACACAACGGTGTCAAATCTTAATCCTGTTATGAATGAGTGTCCTAAATCGAGTTTGAAAACAGAAAGTTCCTTTAGATTTCCAAAATTTAGAATAAAGATTATCCGGGTAATAAAGAAAATCAAAATTCCCAAAAGGTACATTTTGATTATAAAAACCGATTGATTGATAAAGCGTTGAAAATTGGAGGCTATTCGGTTAATGATCGTTGTCATAGAGTATGTTATCTGATTATAGATCGACAAATTTAGTGTTTTTACTTTCTTAAAAAAAGAGAAGGGGGAGAATTTACCAAAACGAATTGAATAATGATATAAAGAATGAAATCTAAAATTGGATTACCGTCATTTGTAAGCATTGTTTGAGAAAATATTTAGCATCCAATGCTTGATTATTTCGCCATGCTTGTGGCGTGTTGCCAAATCAAATGAGGATGCGCCAATAAACTCTTTCTTTTTGAAATGTTCGTTATATTCTTGTCAATGATATGATTGATATTGTTTTTAGCAGTTTTGAGGGATAATGTTTTCTGAGCGTTAGCGAAAAATCGTAAAAAAGATTACCGCAATCCAGTGATAATTGATCAATATTAATGGGATGAGATTTTACTGCATGCAAAAGAAGGGTTGATTGTTGGCTATTTGTTTTTCGAGATCATGATTCCTTTTTTAGGCATATCGTATTGATCGAACGATTTTGGAATTACCAATTTTAACGTAATGGCTACTCCTAAAATGTTTGAACAAAATATGGAAATCATAATGGCAATTTGGTATTTAATGGCCGTTGCCGGTAAACTCCCTCCCAAAATTTGACCTGTCATCATGCCCGGCAACGATACTAGACCAATGGTGAGCATGGATGCCACAAGAGGATTGGATGCGGCTAACATACTGCTTTTAATAAATGGATGAAGTGCCCGATTTCTATCGGCTCCATAAGCGATACGAGTTAAATATTCGCTCCCATTGGTTGATAAATTGCCATAAAATCGTTCCATGCCTATAATGTTGGTTTTCATGGAGTTGCCGAGAAGCATCCCGCCAATGGGAATCAAATATTTTGCATCGAAAAGGTCGGTAAGCCCCACAATTAAATAGTTGAAGTAGATTAAAATTGTAATTGTGGGAACAAATGTGGCTATTATTACCGGCATCAAAAACGTTTTCATGTCGATTTTAGATTGCTTAATCGATGAAAATACCGCTATTAAAATCATCACTACCAAGTAAATGAAGTTTATAAATGGATTATTCCATTGGAAAATATAGTGCAGATATAAACCCACAAATGCCAATTGAATGACCATTCTAAACGTTGCCACAATGTAGGTTTTTAACTGCCCAAGTTTGAAATAGTAGTTGATAATTAGGGTTGGAACGAGCAGTAGTAATGCCCAAATGAGCCCTATGATTGTAATATCGCTTGCTCCCATAACTTAAAGGTTTATGAAGGTGAAGGCGTTATTTTCGCGCCAGATTGTGTCGTGCGAACTAATTAGAACCGTTTGTGACGCTTCTGCAACCATCCGTACTATGTTGGATTTGTTGTCGGTGTCAAGACCCGATGTTATTTCGTCGAGCAACCAAATTGGGCGATTTAAAACTTGGCATAGTATAAATGTTAATCGCTGTCTTTCGCCTCCTGAAAGTTCTTCGGTGTTTTTGCCAAAGATTTCGGAGGTCAATTTTACTTCTGAAAGTAAGTTGTTAATTATTGATTTGTAGTCTCTTATATGTTCATTGGCTGGAAATGAGAAAATCTCATCCATCGAGTTTTGGACCGTTCCTTTGGGTAAATCGGCAACCTGGTTTGCATAACTCATCTGCTTACGGAAGTGCTTTACATTGCTGTGGTTTAAGAGTTGGTTGTCGATAAATATCTTGCCCGTTGTGGGAATGGTGAACCCGAAAATGAGTTTTAGCAACGTTGTTTTTCCTGTTCCCGATGGCCAGGCAATCACCGCTTTTTGTCCCGATTTTAAGGAGAAACTCAAATTGCGTATGATCTCTTGTCCGTCAATTGTATAGCCAACATCTTCAAGTCGTATTTCCATTTTAATAAGTTTTGTCGGGCGTAAAGGTAACCGTTTTCATCCGATTTTAGAATCTCTTTAAAAGCATAAAATCCCCGTTTCAAGATTGCGAAACGGGGATTTTAGAATGTGGAGTATTTTATTTTGAACTTGGCTGGAGAAATTTATCGCCTGTTTGGTTGATCAACGTCTCTTTCCATTCATCGGGGTAGTCCTTGTTTTTTGGGTTTGCAGGATATCCATGCGGATTTCTAATAAACTCACCATCAACTTCTTGTTTAATATTTCCATCGAGATACTTGATGAGTAAAAACTCTCCAAATTTCTTCCAATCTGCAACCAGACTGTTTGCCGAGTTGTGCGAAAATTCAGTTAGAAATTGGATTGCCATTTCGGGATTCTTCTTGTAGAGCTCTTGTGCTCCTGCATCAATGGCAGGGATAAATGCGTTGTATTTTTCAGCATATTGGTTCTGTTTTTTGCGAATATCTTCAATTACCCGGTCGTAGAAAAGATAGGAGAAATGAGTTACTCTATTAAAAACCCAGAAAGCAGCGTTGTCGGAATAGGTCAGAATGTCGCCATTTCCTTGTGCGTAGGTTTCGGGAACATGTGTCATTCCACAATAAAAAGGAGTATGAACGGTGTGGTTGGCATCGTCAAGACCATACCAAAAAACACCTCCAATTGGGTTGGGCAACCAGCTGCGCATTTGTGCTACCCAGGAGAAAGCGGTCTGCTGCGTTGCGGTTACTCGCTCATGGAAATAATCTTTATTGTTGTGCTTCCATGTCATTGGTCGCCATCGGTAGGGTAGGTGGTGAGGTCCTGCGCCAATATCTTGCGACATGTCCAATTCTGTTCCTTGTAAATAATTTCCTTTTGCATTCATTAGGTCGCGTGGCGTTAGCTTCTTGCTGGGTTTCATGAATAGTGGCATGCGTTTGCCTTCTGCTTTTCCAGTGGCATTATTCCAATATTGATCCATGTTGTCGCATGTTTCATTGAAAAATGCCCAAACTCGAAGTTCGCAAAATCGCGCTCCACTAAAACTTAATGGATTATAGGTGTCGCAAAAACTGAAATCAGCATCGTTGCCATTGAAATATTTTTGCTTTCGTGCAAAATCAATAACATCTTTTGCGTAAATCACCTCAACGGCGGGATCAAAGATTTTGTCCATGTTTTTCGAACTAATAGATTTAACGCCATCTTCGAGTGGGAACGTCGAAATTCGAGCTTGGTTTGCATGCGCGCTGATATATCCTTCGGGAACACGCTTAGCCACCCAAACTCCACCTTTGTTTGCATTGTATGTTTTCTTTGTTTTTTTGTCGATTTTTAGATCCACACCCTTGCCCACCAATTCGAGTATCCAAACCTCGTTTGGGTCGCCTATGGAGTAAGATTCACCATCGCTGAAAAATCCATATTCTTCTACCAGTTCGGTCATAACCTTAATGGCTTCGCGAGCGGTTTTTGCACGCTGTAAACCAAGAAACATAATGCTTCCCCAGTCTATAATTCCGGTGGAATCGGCTAGTTCAGAGCGACCTCCAAACGTACTTTCACCAATGGAAACTTGATGTTCGTTCATGAACCCAATTGTTTGGTACGTTTCCGATGCTTGTGGAATTTGCCCCAAAGGCTTGTTTGAACTGCGGTCATAAATGGTAATCATAGTTCCTGCTGGCCAATGTCCTCTTGGGTGAAAGTAGAGATGTCCAAAGCGAATGTGCGAATCGCCTGCATACGTTACCATGGTTGACCCGTCGGCTGAGGCTCCTTTTGATACAAGATAATTTGTGCACGAATTTGCGCTGTAATTCACAAGTGCCACAGTGATAATTGCTAACCAAAATGCTTTCATTGTTGTATCCTTTAAGTGTTTTAATGGGCAAAAATAGTGTAAATGAATTGAAAAGACGATGATTTTGTGTGGAAATGAGAGAGAGCAATTGTTAAAAAACATTAAATAAGGAAATAGATCTGTTTAATATTTTGTATATTACAAGGGTGAAAATAGTATGAATCTTAAACCATAATCCGATGAAATACAAATGTATAAGTTTTATTGCACTTCTCTGTATTATCAGTAGTGCCGTTAATGCTCAGTATGTTACTCCAGGTAATGGACAAAAGTTCGATCTTGCCAGTTTAGCGTCAACCTCAAATGGCGTTATTACTGTTGCTGATGGAATATTCACGATTTCAGCTAACGTAACCCTTTCAGCTACCGACACATTGGAAATAATTACCAACGAAACCGTTCTTTTTTCTCAAGCGGTTCAGATTAATGTTGAAGGCGTTCTGCATTGCAATCCTCCTGAACAAGTGATTTTTAGAGCCGCTGACACTACATTGAATTTTAAGGGTTTTCGTTTTAATGAATCCAATGGGTCTCTTTTAAATAATGCGTCAATTGAATTTGCCGGAGGCACAAAAGTCATGAAGTCGGACATAATTATTAGTAATTGTCGGTTCTACAAACACAATTACGCGCTTTCTTCTGGCGCTCTCGACATTTATCAATGCGACCCGTTGGTTGTAAATTGCGTGTTCGAGAACAATGAGCGTTCAGCTATTATGACTGCCGCCAACGCAATGGCTTCTCCAACCATTCTTAACTGTCGGTTTATAGCAAATAGTACATTGAATAGCAATCGACCTCAAATTAATCTTGGAACCGGTTCAGCAAACCCCATTATTGTGCGCAGAAACTATATCGAGGGTGCTTATAGTGTTGTGGGAGGGCTTTCTATAGCCTTATTAACTGGAGGTTCAGCAACCGTAGTTGTTGATTCTAATATAATTACCAACAATAGGTATGGTATAAATATTTACGGAGTTGATTTAAGCTACACGATCACAAATAATATAATCACAAATAATAATCTGGAAACCAATCCGGCGAATGGAGGAAGTGGCATAAGTTTTAATGGTCCTAACCAAGGAACGGTTGCCGGGAATACGATTACTGGAAACCTATGGGGAATTACGCTCTTAAATAATGCGCAACCTAATTTAGGACAGATTGACCCAACCGTTATTAATAGAGGCGAGAATTGGATTTTTGATAATGGAAATGGAGGTGCAATTTATAACTTGTACAATAATACGCCGAATTTGATTTATGCTGAAAATAATTATTGGGGAACAGAGATTCAAGAAGAGATTGAAATTGGAATATTTCATCAACCCGATGATATTACGCTGGGATTAGTTGATTATATCCCATTCTATCAGTTGAGCACCCAAAATAACATTGTGAGTTTTTCGCTTTTTGTTGGATCTGCAGATATCACGGGGGATATTATAGATGAATCCAATCAAATCGTTGTCTTAATACCGCCTCAGAATCCAATTACAGAACTTGTAGCCACATTTGAAATCTCCGAAAAAGCGACTATCTGGGTTGATGACGTTCAACAAGTTTCTGGAATTACTGCAAATGATTATTCTGAATCGGTTGTTTTTAACGTAATAGCCGAAAATGGGGAAGAACGTTTATATACCGTTATTGCCGACATCGCACCCCATATTCAAGGACAAGATATGAGTGTTTTAGTCTCTCCAAATCCTGCAAATGAGTCTGTTTTTATTCGTTCGCACATAAATATTCAACGTGTTACCTTGTTGACCATCGATGGGAAAGTTATTCGTGAAAACAATAGTGGAGCCGAATGGGTTGATGTTGCCGATATTGAAAATGGATTATATTTGTTGAGAATTGAAACTCACGAAGGGACGGCACTAAAGAAAATAGTTGTTAACCATTAAGAATAAGTATGAAAGGAAATCATAGATTTATAATTACTTTAATTGTTTTGGGTTTTACAAAGTTTTCCTTTGGACAATTTGATCAGATTGACGAACAAGCAAGAGTAATAAAAATAAAAAAACAGACAATAGAAACGTTAGCAGGAACAATTAAGCAGCTTTCTTCTGATCCGGTTGATCAGGTACGAGCACTGTATGTATTCATTGCAACAAATATTGCTTACGATACGAATGCTTTTTTTACAGGGAGTAGTTCAGCAATAGACCCAAATGATGTTTTGCACGCTAAAAAGGCTGTTTGTCAAGGATATTCCAATCTTTTTAATGCTGTTTGTAGCGAATTAAATATCCGTTCTCATATTGTTGCCGGGTTCACCAAAGGGTACGGATTTAATGGGAAAATGGATGGGAAGTCCAATCACGCTTGGATTGCAGTTTATTTGAATGGCAAGTGGAGCTTGATTGATCCAACATGGGGTTCCGGTTATTTGAATCAAAAGGGTAAGTTTGTTGCCAGTTTTCAGCCTCGCTATTTCATGATTGATCCAACGTTGTTAATTTCCAAGCATTTGCCCGAAGATCCAGCGTTTCAGTTGTTGGCATGTCCCATAGATGTGAAATCCTTTATGTTGGACAGCGTGTCCATTGTCAATAAAGTGCGTAATTGTAAAACAGCTCATTATAATTATAACGATACCATAAATATGGATTATTCGGTTTCTGATAGTCTTGGGATTATGCGTCAGGCAAAACGTACTTACGATTTTTCAGACTTTGGAGCAATGGGGGCTGCTGTTAAGGTGCTTAATTTAGCATGGCAAAAAGCCGCAATATTAAATGATCAAACAATTCGTTTAGAAGAAAAAGCGATGTTGGTTAAAAAAGTTATGTATATGTACCAATTGTCGTTAACCTATGCAAAAAAATCAAAAGCGGGCGAAGCTAAATCGGTGAGAAATTCAATCCAAGAGAATATTGATAATTTAAAAAAATACTCGGTAGCATTGGAAAAGGCTATGGAAAACAAATGAAAAAATGTTCATCACGATGTTAATTTCAGTGGATATGTATAATAAATTCAAACTTGTTGGGTTTAAATTAGGAATCCTTCTATTTTTATTTGTAATGTCAATGCGCCTTTTCTCAGCAGGGCTTGCTTGTACAAACACCTATGATCACAATTTTATTATTTTCGATAATGGCAAAATTGTTTATCAAGACCACAATGCAGCTAAGAAATATTGGGTTGGACACAATTATATTGCCTTTATTGATTATATGAACACGTTGAGGGTTTATCATGACGGACACGCACGAGAAATTACCTTAGGAATATCCGACATTGAGGCTGACGATTCCTTGTTTATTTGGTTTGTTGCCGGTACGTTGAAGGTGTGGAATCAAGGTGAAGTTCAACTGATAAATAGAAATGTAAGTTTCTTTAAACTCAACGAAGGTGCAATTGTTTATTTCGATGTGCTAAACAGAACCTTGAATGTTTGGTACGATAATAAGAGCTTTTTTTTAGACGAGAATCATCTCGATTTTCCACTTACAGCCTTGCAAGTAAGTCGTAAAACGGTGGCGTGGCAAACGCCTGAATTTCAGTTCAAACTGTTTTTTGATGGTGTTGTTTTAAGTAAGCATATTTATGAGGAGAACCTCAAATTTGCAACCTGTGAATTGTGTTGTGCAATGAATAATCCTACAAATCAGGAATTTGAGATGTTAAAACCAAATGGCTACTTTACCTTGGAAACATCCGAAGCAAAGTGGTGGAAATCAAAATATAAGCAGTTTGTTTTTTTGAATCGATACGATGACTTGAAAATTGTTTTCAACGATGAAACACTGAATATTGGAAATCATATGCCTGAATTTGTAGCGTTAACACAACATGGATTGTTTTATGATCGAGCAGGGCAGATTTACTATTTCGAGAATAACAGCGAAAGGTATGTAATTGACTATATACCAACCTTTATTCATGTGTTTGAACGATTTTTTGTCTATCGAAATAGCGCTGGTTACATTCAAGTTTGGGACAATGGGACTGAATTTGAACCTTCAATTACAAAAACAGCAAGCGTTGAAGTAATGACCAACGTACTTATAATAAAGGAAGCAACCAAAACCTCATTTTGGTTTAACGGGAAAGAATATTCTATTTAATCTTAGTTGTCCGTTTTTGCAGTCCATCCTAAGCTTTGAAAATCAGCTGTTTGTCCCAATCTAATTTGGGGAAATATGGATAATCCTGTAATTTATTGAACGTAGGATGTACGTAAACTATCCACCAAATGACTCAGTGATTTGAGCGCATTGGCCGATTTGAAAACTTCTGTTCGTGCTTTAAGTACGGTCGAGCGATCTTCAGGATCTGTAAGGGTTTCTATATGTGAATAAACGATGTCGAAATTTTCGTATATCTTTTCAATTTTCTTAACATCCACTAATACTCTACTGACCATTTCTATATTATGGTAACTTTCCAACAATTGAAGTAAAGAACCAAGGCTTATTTTTTGGTCAATGATACGATCCACTAAATCGTCGTTTCCTTTTTTACCACCCGATGATTTAACGGCTAAGTATAAACCTTCAATCCATCCCCCGGCTAATATTATGGCAGCTGTTTCGGGACGTCCGTTTTCCTTCAAATAAGAATCGCTATTCATAAAAGACTCGGATATAATATCCATAATTGAATCACGATTGTTAATATTTGTTTCCAATCGACGTAAAACACGCTCATCAATGGCGCTTAATATCCCAATATCTTGTGCCATCAGTTTGGTTATGCTCATGTACTTGATTGCAATTTGAGTCTGCTCAAACATGCTGGCATAACTTAAATCGGCGCTATAAATCCCTAGATTCAGTGCTTTCTTTAACGAAGTGGTGTAGTTCGAGTAGTTCTCTGTTTTGTTTAACAGAGTTTCGTCGAAATCAACACCAGCTCGACGAATGAGCATTGCTGTTTCGATGGGCGACGGTAGCGAATAAAATATCTGTTTTGCTTTGTTGAAGTCTCTTTTCAATTTATCGGTATTTTCCGAATCTTCGTTTGTTAAGGATTTCTCAAGTTTTTTTGATTGATCTCCTCCACATGAGCATAAAATGCTGACCGATAATGTAATCACTAAAATATATGATAATCTCATAACTGTTTTATTTTTAGTGTTTTAGTTATTTTATAGATGTGTACAAAGATATGAAAATCTTTTTATAATAGCAGTTTATCTTCGCAAACGTGTAAAAATAAGTAGAAAAAGGTAAATATCAAAAAGATTATTCTGAATAATAATGGTAAAAGCTTAACTTTGTAAAAAAAGAACCAATCATGAGTGTTGATAAGAAATTACTAGAGCAGTTGTATAGTCCCAACGAAGAGGTTATACTTAAGGCAATACAAGTAATAAAAGAAAAGGGTAATTTAGATTACATACCTACCTTATTGACGGTTTTTGAAAAAACCGAAATAGGCGAGATTCAAAAGAATATTACCAACCTTTTAAATGATATTAAGGATCCAAAAGTTGCCCCCATATTTGTTGAGCTTATTCAAAAGGAAATATCTGAAGATGTTTTAAGTATGCTCCTTACTTCATGTTGGTCTTCTGGAATTGATTACGCACCCTATATTGATGTTTTTGTTGATATCGTTATAAAAGCGGATTATCTGACCGCATTTGAAGCACTTACGGTTATTGATAATATGGAAGGCACATTTGATACTGAAAAAATGAAACTCCATATTGAGGCTCTGAAAAGAGCATCTGTTGAACCAGTGAATGAAAAAAAGCGTGCCATGATGATTGAATTGATCTCAATTTTAGAGCATCTTCAAGAAACTTCCATTACTTAGTGTTGAAATCATTTGGAAATCAAGCCATTAAGTTCCTGCTTCGAAAATCACAAAACTGATCAATAATTAACGACTATAACCATACACTATCTACAAATTGATAGCTTTTTTTACTCCAAGTTTGAAAAATAACGGATAAACTGAGCTCGTTCGTAGCCTGTAGGATCTGGAATTTGTCTGTAACTCATTAATCCTCTGAAATCGGATATGTGCATATATTGCTTGCGCTCCATCCATTGATCGATACCGTTAATGATTTCAGGAATTACTCCGGTTCCGTTTTTATAAATTGAGGAACAAAGTTGTACAGTTGTTGCGCCTGCCAATAAATATTTAATGGCTGCTTGTGCGTCATAAACCCCTGTGCTAGCAGAAATGTCAAGACCTCGGGCTTTGTCCGACAATATGGCTAACCAGCGAATAATTCGTCGAGTTTCGGAAGGATGACTAAAGATTTCCGAAGTGGTTAATGTGAGTTTTTCAATATCGATGTCGGGTTCGTAGAATCGATTAAAAAGGGTAATCCCATCAATACCATCGGCATTTAACCGGTTTGCAAGGCCTGTTAAATTGGTAAAATTACTTCCTAACTTAAATATAATTGGAATTTTCGTGTTTGCTTTTAGGTTTTTCAGAAGGTCGAAATAGGGATCCTCATACTGTTTTGAAGTTCTGTTTTTGTCCAAAGCAAGATAGAAAGCGTTTACCTCTAATGCGTCGGCTCCTGCTGTTTCAATTTCTTTGGCAAAACTAATCCACTCGTCGATGTTTTGACAGTTAATACTAGCTATAACTGGAATTTCCACCGATTCTTTTGCATCTTTAATCAGATTCAGATAGTTTCTTACACTGTGGTTTTTTGTATATTCTTTTATATAGTCGGCAGCTCCGGGGTAGTCCCCATTGTGCTGTATTGCGCTATTGATCTCGTGCGTAATCTGTTCTTCGAACAAACTTTTAAGAATAACTGCTGCCGCTCCTTTATTGCTAAGATCTTTTATCTTTTCGACACTGTTTGTTAAACCGCTTGACCCCACAATGATTGGGTTTTTTAGTTTTATTCCGGCAAATGTTGTTTCTAAATTAGACATAGTAGTTTGTTTTCAGGTTCTTATATAATTATTTTTTCGAATAATCCCGGGCACCAAAAATTGAGCTTCCAACTCTCACCATGGTGCTTCCGCACTCAATTGCTGTTGGAAAGTCGGACGACATTCCCATACTTAGATTGTTAAAATCGGGAAGTTCTGTTTTATGTGACTCCTTGATTTTTCTAAACAACGATTCTAACGATTTAAACTCTTTTTTAATAATATCCTTGTCATCGGTGTAAGTTGCCATGCCCATTAAACCGCCAAATATAATGTTAGGGTATTGTAAGTGTTGTTTTAGATCGAAAAACGTGGCGGCCTCTTCAATGGAGAATCCAAATTTAGCGGCTTCCATGGCGATAAATATTTCAAAGAGAATCGTAATTTTTCGTTCATTCTTTTTTGCCTCTTTCTGAATTTCATTCAAAACTTTCACACTGTCAACTGAATGGATAAGATGAACAAAAGGAGCTATGTACTTGATTTTGTTTCGTTGCAAATGACCAATCATGTGCCACCGGATATCCGATGGCAGCTGGGGTTGTTTCGCAACTAATTCTTGTACTTTACTTTCTCCAAAATCGCGCACTCCCAAATTATATACTTCCTGTAGCGATTCAATGGGGTGGGTTTTTGTAACTGCCACTAAATCTACGTTTTGTGGAATTTGACTTTGGATTTCTTTTAAATTAGTTTGAATCATTGAAATATAATTTACTGTTTTGGATATCGTAATTCGAACCCAACACCGTGTATGTTAATAAGCACTACTTCTGGGTCTTCTTTCAGATATTTACGAAGTTTGGTGATAAATACATCTAAACTTCGTCCATTAAAATAGTCGTTAATACCCCAAATTGACAGGAGTAAGTCTTCCCGTTTTACTAATTCGCCAGCATTTATACAGAGCATATGAAGAACGTCGGCTTCGCGTTTTGTAATTCTTCGGACCTCTTCCATGCGTGTTAGAGTTAAGTTTTTATAGTCGAACAAGTAGCTACCGATTTGATAGGTGCCCGATAGGTCAATTTCGACTCCCGAATGACGTTTGAGTACGGCCTTAATGCGCCAAATTAATAATTCTCGATCGTACGGCTTTGTAAGATAGTCGTCAGCTCCTAAGGTAAATCCTTGAATTTCGTCCGATTTTAATGTTCGGGCAGTTAAAAAGATAATAGGTGCATCTTGATTTAATGCCTTAATCTGTTTTGCCATTTGAAATCCATCTTTTCCGGGCAACATAACGTCGAGCAGGATCAAGTCGTAGGCATCTTCTCGATACGCTTTTAATCCAAGTTCGGCATCAAGAACGTGATTTACTTCATATCCTTCATCTTCAAGAATATCTAGGAGCATGGCTCCTTCGGGGAGGCTATCTTCTACTATAAGGATTCGTCGTTTATCTGTCATGGTGGGATTTATTTTATATAGTTCAAATCTAATCTAGTTTTTGACAATGGATTTGAATTAACCTTGTTTGTTGATTTTTACAAAAATATAAATAATGTTTTTAATACAATGATTTAATGTTCTCAAATATACAATTTCTATTCGAATTTTATGGGTCTTTGAATCGGTATCGGAATCTTTTTTATCAAAAAAAGCACTATTGTTTTGGTAATAGAATAAATAAAGGTAATTTTGTCCTTAATTATTCTTATTGATGTGTAAATTTAATTTTCAGCATCTAGGAATAGAATTAAATGTTTTTTATCAACCTAAAACTCAAAATGATGAAATCGAAAACAATTTTAATTACCGTTGCCGCCCTTGTAGTTGTGGGTCTT